>ENA-UPTF01000629-UPTF01000629.1-marine-metagenome-genome-assembly--contig:-NODE-629-length-24053-cov-6.696864_pt1 | contig 24053 bp, 17 predicted proteins | sample MGYA00238166_ERZ767019 | MGnify/ENA primary metagenome ERZ767019 (study PRJEB28930, sample SAMN06266391) | marine metagenome | isolation source: Sea water from 250 m depth | place: Atlantic Ocean | study... | reverse complement strand
TTCGTAGATCTTACTGGACGTCCTGGCCCAGGTATTTGGACTGCAGGTAGGTATCCCGAAGGCCAGGAGAATTATCCGGTCACAGGTATTAGCTGGTACGAAGCTGCAGCTTATGCCGAGTTTGTGGGACGGGATCTTCCCACAGTGTATCACTGGTATGTAGCGTCTTCCCAAAGCCTGGCTGGGTTGATCATTCCTCGTAGTAATTTTGAAGGGAATGGTTTGGCAGCAGTGGGTGAATTCTCCGGTTTCACAGCTGCCGGACTATACGATATGGCAGGAAATGCTCGAGAGTGGCTAGCCAATGAAACTGGCAATCTCCGATTGACCCTTGGAGGAGGCTGGAACGACGATCCTTACATGTTCGGCCTCACACAGGCACAGCTTCCGTTCGATCGGTCAGAGACAAACGGGTTTAGGCTGATAACCAATCTGGGCGATCCCGCTACCTTCGCTGTCACCAAGCAATCGATAGACCAGACAGACCGAGATTTTTTCAACGAGATACCAGCTTCAGACGAATTATTCGCTGAGTTCGTCAGGATTTACCAATACGATGACCTTCCGCTGAACGAGCAAGTGGAAGCTGTGGATACTTTGCCTATTGGGATTCGAGAGAAGATAACCTTCGATGCTGGATATGATGGAGAACGGATGGTGCTCTATCTATTTCGTCCTATAGAGACAACAGAGCCACTTCAAACTGTAGTCTTTTGGCCTGGAGCTTATGCTTTACTTCAGTCCGAGTTTGAAACGGCCTCTAACGGGAATCCATACGTCTCTATGATACTGAGGAGCGGACGTGCTTTTGTTTGGCCTATTCTTCAAAGCACGTATGAGCGACAAGACGGCTACGCTTTTCTTTTTCAGGATGAGAGTAACGACCATAGACAACATGTGCTTCAATGGAATCAAGATTTGAGGCGTTCTTTAGACTATCTAGAGACTAGGTCAGATATAGACTCCGGGGGATTTGGTTATTACGGGCATAGTTGGGGTGGGATGAGTGCGGGGGTTCCGCTCGCAATTGAAGAGCGATTTAGGGCTGCTGTACTAAACGTCCCAGGCCTTAGTACCCTGACCACTCAGCCAGTTGTGGATGCATTTAACTTCTTGCCTCGGGTAACAATTCCCGTGCTTATGATGAACGGAGAGTATGATCAGATATTCCCTCTTGAGACATCTGCAAAACCTTACTTCGATTTCCTCGGCACTGATGAAGCAGACAAGAAACACTTTGTAACGCCAAATGGTCACTCATTACCAAGTATCGATGTAACACGAGAAACCCTTGATTGGTTCGATCGATACCTAGGCGAGGTCAGGTAACTCGCTTCAGCTAGGTTGTGTAATTAGAGGCAAACTCAGAGGCGGGGACCCTCCGCAGTTCTCTATGGACACCTTTCGATAGACTAGGGTACAAGCGGACTATGACTACGGGAGCCCGAAGGGCTTCTCCGGAACACTGTAGTGTACGACAATACTCAGGATGAGCCGTCAGGCTGACCTCTTTTCGCATTAGGAGTTGCTCGCATGCAGATGATGAAGGTTTTTGTGCTCATGACAGGACTTACCGTGCTTCTTGTGGTTGCAGGAGGCTATTTGGGTGGTCCGGATGGGGCTCTTATTGCGCTTGTTTTTGCAGTCATTATGAATGTGGGGGCTTACTGGTTTAGTGATCGGGCAGTACTAAAAATGTACGATGCTAAGGTGATTGGCTCGGATGACGCGCCCGAACTCTATACGATGGTGGATCGTTTAAGATCAGAGGCGAATTTGCCGATGCCCACCATCGCGATCGCACCCTCAGAGCAGCCGAATGCGTTCGCCACAGGTCGAAACCAGAACCATGCTGTTGTGTGTGTTACTTCCGGGATTCTCCAGCTGGTATCTGCAAGAGAATTGGAAGGGGTAATCGCACATGAACTCGCTCACATTAAGCATCGTCATATGCTGGTCGGAACTGTGGCCGCCACGGTTGCCGGGGCGATCGCGATGCTTGCGAGTATGGCGAAGTGGGGTCTGATTTTGGGGGGAGGAAGAGGAAGGCGATCTAATGGGGGAGGGAACCTGCTAGTTATGATCGCTGTGATGATTATCGCACCTATGGCAGCGATGATCATCCAGATGATGATTAGCCGTTCCAATGAGTTTCAGGCTGACGCAACGGCGGCGAGAATCACTAGTGATCCGGCAGGACTCGCGAGTGCACTACAAAAAATAGACGGCTATGTGCAAAAGATTCCGATGCAAGTCAATCCAGCGGCAGCGCAGCTGGCCATCATCAACCCACTAGCGGGTTCGGCTGGCGATACGGTTTCTAGATTCTTCAGCACCCACCCACCGACCGAGAAACGGGTCGCCAAGCTTCGAGGAATGAGAATCTAAAAGGCGCGTTCGGTAGGCTGGTGCATCGAAGATTCCAATTTCGTTATAGCTCTATGCTTGGATTGGGCTTGTCTTGGTTAGTCGGTTAGTATTGCAGGCTATGCCCCAATCCCCATCATCTCCACCCATGACAGCTGAAGAGAAGCTCGTCATCCGTGGAGCGCGCCAACACAACCTTAGGGGGATTGATCTAGAACTTCCTCGTGAAAAGTTAATTGTCATCACGGGTCTCTCGGGATCCGGAAAATCATCCCTCGCGTTTGATACAATTTATGCGGAAGGACAACGACGCTACGTCGAATCTCTTTCAGCTTATGCACGTCAATTTCTTGGACTCATGGAGAAGCCCGATGTCGATGCAATCGAGGGCCTCTCTCCGGCGATCTCTATAGAACAAAAAACCGTCGCGAAAAACCCGCGTTCGACTGTGGGTACGGTGACCGAGATCTACGACTACCTACGACTTTTGTGGGCACGGATTGGAATTCCTCATTGTCATTCATGTGGAGATCCGGTCCTGAGACAGCCGGCTACACAGATTGTCGATCAACTCCTGGGCCTTCCTGATGGAACCAGAATCGAAGTTCTTGCCCCTTTGGTACGCGGTAGGAAAGGCGAATTTGCCGCGATGTTTGAACGAGCACGCAAGGAAGGTTTTGTGCGAGTCCGGGCTGATGGTGAGACCTATGACCTGACTGAACCTCCACAGCTCAATAGATATGAAAACCATGATATTTCGGTCGTCGTTGATCGTTTGGTGGTGCGCGCCGACGACAGAGAGCGCATGGCCGACTCTGTTGAAACCGCGCTGAGAACAGGAGATGGTGCTCTCCAGGTCGTCGAGCATATCAAAGGCAGTGAGCCTGTAGAGCATGTTTTTAGTGAACGTTATGCCTGCCAAACCTGCGGAACGAGTCTATCAGAACTCGAGCCAAGACAGTTTTCATTCAACTCTCCGTACGGGGCTTGCGATGAGTGTGGCGGTCTTGGCACAAGCAAGGAACTGAACCCGGATCTCCTCATTGGTGACTCTGGGTCTTCCATCCTGGAGGGTGCCATTGCACCATGGGGCACTCCCTCAGGGAACGTGCTCCACTCTGTAATCCCAGGACTTGCAGCGGCGTATGAATTCGATCCCAGCTTGCCCTGGAGTGAGCTAGATGAGGAGGTGCGCGACGCGATCATTGGCGGGTCAGGCACGATGAAGCTTCGGTTTCCGTATAAGTCGGGGTCGGGGAAGGTCAAGACGTATTACGAGGATCGATGGGAGGGCGTTCGAGCTAACGTAGACAGACGCTACCGTGAAACGACTTCGGAATCCGTTCGCAGACAGCTGGAAGATTATATGTCGACCCTTGCTTGTGCTGCTTGCGATGGGACTCGTCTGAAACCTGAATCGCGAGCAGTAACAATCGTGGGCCGCTCCATTGGGGAGATTGGTGAGTTGTCGATTAGCGAAGCCGGTGAATTCTTTAATTCGCTACTTAGTGAGGAGGTATTCCAGGCCGGGATCCAATCAAATGATTGGAAACAGCCTCCCATTCCGGTTGAGATCGCTGGCCCCATCCTGAAGGAAGTCACGGAACGGCTGCGTTTTCTCTGTGATGTGGGACTCGACTACCTCACGCTGGGTCGTGCTGCCGGCTCACTCTCTGGTGGCGAGGCACAGCGGATTCGTCTCGCTACGCAGATCGGCAGCCGTTTAGTAGGCGTGCTCTACATCCTAGATGAACCCTCGATAGGGTTACACCAACGTGATAACGATCAGCTTTTAGTCACACTAGAACGGCTGCGGGATTTAGGTAACACAGTCCTCGTGGTCGAGCATGACGAAGACACGATCCGGCGTGCGGACCATATCGTGGACCTTGGCCCGGGGGCTGGCCGACATGGTGGTGAAGTTGTTGCTAATGGACCCCTTGGAGCCCTCCTGGAAGAGGAAGAGTCGCTTACCGCTGCATATCTACGTGGTGACAGACAGATCCTCGTGCCAGAGCAACGCCGGAAGATTGATAAAGAGAGATCAATCAATGTTGTGGGTGCACGCGGCCATAACCTCCAAGATCTAAATGTTCACTTCCCCCTTGGTGTTTTCTCGTGTGTTACAGGGGTTAGCGGTTCTGGGAAATCAACTCTTGTTAATGAAACTCTGTATCATGCATTAGCACGCCGTTTATATAGGAGTAATCTGGTTCCTGCAGGCCATGATCGTATCGATGGCGTTGAGTTGGTCGACAAGGTCATTGATGTCGACCAATCGCCGATTGGTCGTACGCCGCGGTCCAATCCCGCGACTTATACTGGCCTCTTCACACCGATCCGAGAGCTGTTTGCTGATCTTCCAGAATCACAGATGCGTGGATACGGGCCGGGCCGGTTTTCCTTCAACGTGAAGGGCGGTCGGTGTGAGGCGTGTAAGGGAGATGGACTGGTGAAAATCGAGATGCACTTTCTCCCTGATGTGTACGTGACATGTGACGTGTGTCGAGGTCGCCGATATAACCGCGAAACCCTTGATGTCTACTACAAGGGGAAGAACATCGCGGATGTACTTAGCATGACAGTCGATGATGCGCTCGATTTCTTTGATGCCGTTCCCCGTATTAAGGACAAGCTTCAGACGTTGGCGGATGTCGGTCTTGGCTATATCCATCTCGGCCAGTCCGCTACTACCCTGTCTGGGGGTGAAGCCCAGAGGGTCAAACTGGCTACTGAGTTATCGAAGCGTGCTACGGGACAAACGCTCTATATCCTCGATGAACCAACCACGGGATTGCATTTCGAGGATATCCGAGTTCTGCTCGATGTCCTCCATCGACTGGTCGATCTTGGGAACACAGTCATCGTCATCGAACACAACATGCATGTGGTGAAAACTGCAGACTGGATCATCGACTTGGGACCAGAGGGTGGAGCCGGAGGCGGGGAGATCCTTGTTACTGGAACTCCTGAAAAAGTTATGGGAACAAAGAACTCCCATACCGGTCAGCACCTGAAATCACTATTGAGGAATTGATAGATCCGCCCACATGTTTATCCAGAGAATCCTAATTACTTGTTGGAGAGCTAATGAGCATCGTCTTTCTTGACGGTGACTTCATCCAAAAGGATGAAGCGAAGATCTCGCCGGACGACCGTGGATTTCTGTTAGCTGACGGTGTCTACGAGGTGACTCCGTTCTATAACGGAGTTCCGTTCAGCCTGGATCGCCACATGGCGAGGCTGGAACGGAGCCTTGCTTGGATGAGAATCAACTACTCGCTCGACGGCCTCGAAGAAATCCATAAACAGCTCATTCGAGTTAATGAATTCCAGGATGCACCAAGTTCGTATGTCTATGTCCAAATAACCCGAGGTGCTGCTCCCAGAACGCACTATTTCCCGCAGGAAGATGTTGAGCCGACTGTGTACGCTTTTGCACGAACGTGGCAACGCCCATCACCCGAGCGCTGGGCACAGGGGTTTTCAGCCATGACCGTACCTGATCGTCGATGGAGTCGTGCAGATATCAAGACGATCTGCCTGTTACCCAATGTGCTGGCATTTCAGGATGCGATAGAAGCTGGTGCAGATGATGCAATTTTGGTGCGTGATGGTGTAGCGATCGAAGGGGCGCATATGAATTTCTGGGGTGTATTCGATGGGACAGTTGTGACCCATCCCACGACAAGTAACATCCTCCCCGGTATCACCCGAGAGGTTGTGCTTCAATCGGCTAACCAGGCTGGTATCGCTCTGGAGGAGCGTCCGATTCAGGTGGAAGAACTCAAGAGCGCCGATGAACTCTTTTTCACGGGTACTACGGGCGAGGTGCGTCCCATCACAACCTTGAATGGAACGGTAGTTGGAAATGGAAGCGTGGGACCTCTCACGCAGAAGTTGTCAGACTTGTTCCATGGGAAGGTGCAAGAAGTCCAGTCAGGCTTAGAGGGTTCTATCGCTTGACCCAGGGATTCAGGAGTGCGTTTGCAGGATTAGCGACGTTCTTGCTGGTGAGCGTGCCTGTAGGAGCACAAGAGCTGCCTGTCGTGCGGGTCATAGCTACCGGTGGAACAATCGCCAGCCGGCCCGGTGACGATCAACTGACGGGGAGTGCTTTAATTGAGGCGGTACCACAACTCGCAGGAGTTGCCCAAGTCGAGGTAGAGGAATTCAGTCGTATCGGTTCGTCTGGCATGACCCCAAACCACTGGCTGCTACTGGCAAAACGCATCAACGAACTTCTAGATGCTGAGCCTGATATTAGCGGTGTGGTCGTGACACATGGGACTGACACTATGGAGGAGACCGCTTACTTCCTTCATCTAACCATCAAGGATCTTCGCCCAGTGGTTTTGACTGGATCGATGCGTTCTGCAACCGCGGTTTCTGCTGATGGCCCAGCAAATTTGCTGACAGCTGTGCGTGTCGCCGCGGACACGAATGCGGGTGGGCGTGGAGTGCTCGTAGTGCTCAACGACGAGATTCATTCAGCCAGGGATGTGAGGAAGACTGACAACAACCGCACAGATACCTTCGTGTCTGCAGAGTGGGGCGCCCTAGGTGTGGTCGATTTGGATGGAGTCACATTCCGGCGCAGTGGCGAAACGCTTCATACAGTGCAGGCACTGCCTTCAGTAGCAGGGGTAGAGACACTGCCTACTGTGCCAATTGTTGCTGACTTTGCCGGCAATGACGCCACGGTTTTAAAGAGTTGGATCGAACAGGGCGTGGCTGGTATCGTGGTCCAGGGGTTCGGTGGGGGACGTACGAGCCCGGAAATGCGGCGGGCCATTTCAGAGATCGCGCGAGCAGGAACTCTGGTCGTTTTGGCATCAAGAGTTCTCGAAGGGCGAGTCATTGGTAGTGGGCAACAGGCGCAAGCCGGTGTCGTTGCTGCAGGTGACCTTCCGTCGCATAAGGCGAGAGTTCTATTAATGCTTGCTTTACTACACTCTCGTGATGGAATGGAAATCCAGGCGATTTTCGATACCCATTAGTGAAAAAAAGGCGGAGGTTTCTTGCCCCTTTTGTGCGTCCTTTACTGATTGGGATTTTCTGTGGTTTTGTAAGCTCAACGACCAGTTGTGCTACGGCAGCACCGGCCATTTCGGGGGTCATTGATCAGTCAGCTGCTTCAGAGGATGGAGTGCGATTGATCTATCTTGGAACCGGCGGTTGGATTTTCGAGCGTGGCAATGATCAAGTGATCACAGGCCCATTCTTCTCTAATCCGGGTTTGGTCAAGACTGGCTTATTACCGATTCAATCTGACTCGGATGTCGTTGACGAGTTTATGTCACGGTATGACGTGTCAGGGGCCCATGTGATTCTGGTTGGTCACGCACACTACGACCACCTGATGGATGTTCCTCGCATTGCTTTAGAACACGCTCCGAGTGCTCGTATCGTTGGTAGTAAGACGGTAAAGAACACTTTGGGCAGTTGGTCGGGTGTTGGAGAGCGGGTAGACGAAGTCAATGATATCGCGGGTGACGAGAGTACAGTCGGGACGTGGCTAAGCTATGGAACAGGTGTTCGTATTATGGCACTGCGTTCGCTTCATGCCCCTCACTTTGAGGGCTACACACTATTCAAGGGAACTCGTGTTCGTAGCCTTAACGCAGAGCCGCGTTGGGCGGCAGAGTGGCTGGACGGCATGACACACGCGTATTTGATCGACTTCCTTAACCCTGACGGGTCAATCGCATTCCGTATCTACTACCAGGATGCAGTGGCACCTCCGCCTCTTGGCTTTGCTCCGCGAGCGGTTATTCGCGAGAGACCTGTTGATGCAGCGATCCTTGTCCCTGCGACGTTTGATCAGGTCGACTGGCATCCTGAGGCCTTCATCGAAAATCTCCAGCCTCAACGTGTGTTCCTGGGACACTGGGAGAACTTTTTCTCACCTCCGGTATCGCCAGCTGATCCACTCTCGAATTTCGCACACTTCGAGAGCCGGTTAGAGAGGGTATTTGATGGTGAGTGGTGGAAGCCTGAATTGTGGACTGAATTCAGATTCCCAACTAGCTAAATTTGGCTGCGTGCAAGGTGTTCTGGCGGATTTAGGTAGGATTTTCGGAGACCGTGAAGGCCGGAGTGGTCCTATTGACGCGAATTCTCTGCGATTCGCACAAATTAAAGCTTGCGGTTAAGCCGCAATACAGAGTAATTCTATCTAACGGATGTTACAGAATCCGCCCTATATAGGAGGATGTAAATGAACATCAATGCTGCTCTCTCTGGGTTAGGAAATTTAGCGAAAGGCTTGACCGGCTTAGGCTTGGCCGTCATCCCGACAGCACTCGTCGTCGATGTCCTATTCCCAGGGACAACCAACATTGTCGCCAACCTCAGCCACTTTGTTGAAAGCTTTACAGGTGAAGGCCTGACTGGCCTCATCCTTCTCCTCTTGGTGATGGCCGTCGCTGACTAAACGTCTCCTTAATTCTGTAGCTCTCTATTGAGACTTTTTAAACGCATAAGGAGGCTAGTATGGGCGCGATAATGGGTGCCCTTAGTACAGTCGGCGGCATGGCGAAGGCCCTCACCGACTTCGGACTTACGGTCATTACAGCTCTCGTCGTGGTAGATATTCTCTACCCGAGTTCAACCATGATTATCGAGAACATTGCGATCGTGGTTGATCAATTTGGTGACGGAGGAGTTGCTGGGCTGATCGTGATATTGCTTTTCATGGTTTTATATCGGCGTGACTAGAGCTCTTAGTTTTAGCTCCTTGGCATCTTGTCCTAGGATCTAGAAGAAACGGCACAAGGCTTAATTGGCCTTGTGCCGTTTCTTCTTATGCTACAACAGAAGTCACTTCTCGCTGAAAATACGAATTCTGCTAGGCGTGCAACGTGGTTGTCACGCAGTAGTAGGGGTGTCTGCAACCAGAAAGCAGAATTTGATTATCAGTAAATCAAGTATGGAGATCTTAGCTGCTCAAAGGCTTGGTTCTCCGATTCCCATGCAGAGGTCAGCTCTGCAAAGTCTGCGCCCGCCTCGATACTGAGCCGAAGCGAGTCTGTTCCAGCCAAGCGATCGAAGTGAGCCTCAGCCCAAAGCCAATTGTCTCCAGACATCGAGTATGTCTCTAAGAGCATGGCTACCGCGGCTTTCGACGCGTCATAGTCAGTGGATTCAGGTATAAGCAGCACACCGCTTACCTCTTGGCCCTCGAATTTCCGGTCCCCCGCATTTCTCGGAGTAAAAGTGGTTGACTCAAAACGTACTCCGTTGATTCCGTAGCCGTTCAGTGATTCGGCGAGTTGGACGCCGTCCAGCCATGGTGCTCCAACCCACTGAAATGCACGATCTGTCCCACGGCCTACAGAAATCGGTGTGCCTTCGAATAGGCAGGTGCCGGGGTAGGCAAGTGCACTTTCTAGCGAAGGCATATTCGGTGAAGGCGGGACCCAGGGAAGTTGGGTTTGATCAAACGTCATATCTCTGGTCCACCCGTCGAGTGGAACTACATGGAGATCGACTTCCAGCCCGAACTCACCTACGTACAGCTGTGCCAGCTCGCCTGCAGTCATCCCGTGCCGCATAGGTACCGGATACATGCCCACAAATGTCTCATACCCGGACTTTAGGAGGTTGCCCTGAACAACGTCGCCGCGTACAGGATTAGGTCGGTCTAATACGATGAACGGTATGTCTTGCTCACCGGCGGCTTCCATGGCAAGAGCCATGGTGGAGACATATGTGTAGTACCGAGCTCCTATGTCTTGCATATCAAAGAGAAGGACGTCGACGCCTTCCAGCATCGCAGGCGTTGGTTTTCGCACTTCACCGTACAGTGAGTGAATGGGTACACCTGTGCGCTCATCTCTTCCGCTGTCGATTGCCGCACCCGCTTGCTCCTGACCTCTAATACCGTGCTCCGGTGCATACAGTGCCACGAGGTCCACATTGTTGGCCTCGTATAAGGCATCAATCGTGCTGCCCACGATGCCATCACTTGTCCAATAGATCCCGGTATGGTTTGTGAGGAGCCCTACATTCTTTCCCTGGACCAGGTGGAGTGAGTCAGAGAGGAGTACTTCAATTCCGCTCCGAACCTGTCTTGCTTCGCTCTCTGGAACTTCCGAGTCAGTGGTATTTCCCGGGGCAGCAGCGCATGCGGCTAGAGCGACTCCCACAAAGAGCCCGATAATGCAGGATTGTGACGCTTTCCCCGTCATCCTAACTTGACTGGTGCTCAGGATTGCGCGTCGATCGCGCCCTCGTTTTGCTAGCTTCATGGGGCAAGCTTCGTGGTCACACGCAACGCCGTCAACGCATCGGGAATCAGACCCTATGAGTCACTGAGGCGATGCCGCAAAAAACCTTTCTCTACAGCCGAGCAGTGCTCCTTAAGATTTCGGGCTGGTCAGCGATAGTCGTTTTGTTTTCCTGCGGGTCACCACCCCAATCGATTCCGGCTCCAGTAGTCCCAGAACAGCACCCTATTGAAGTACCCACTCAGGAGGTTGAAGAGGCACAACCCACCACTGAGTTGGCTTCCGTTGCTCCCGCAGTAATAGCGCAGACTGAAGATGAAGCATGGGTAGAACGCACGCTGACTGGTTTGACGCTTCGACAAAAAGTTGGGCAATTGATCATGCCTTGGGTACTTGGAGATTTCGCGCCTGAAGGTTCTCCGAGTCATGATCGGATTCTCGAGTATATCGAAGACCAGGGGATTGGTGGTGTGATCATGTCGGTTGGGTCGCCCACTGAAGTTGCGGCTAAACTCAACGATTTTCAGGCGCACTCCAACATTCCACTCTTGGTGGCAGCGGACTTGGAGACTGGAGCTGGGTTCCGAATGCGAGGAGCCGTCCAGATGCCTGGGACTATTGAATTGGGTGGAGCTACAGACTTTCCTTCACTTATGGCGGTTGGAGCAACGGCTGATCCCCAACTTGCCTATGAGATGGGTCGCATTACTGCACTTGAGGCGCGGGGAGTAGGAATTCATATCCCGTTTGCGCCAGTCCTGGATGTGAACAACAATCCGGATAATCCGATTATCAACGTGCGTTCCTTTGGGGAGAACCCAGAGGATGTCGCGGACTTGGGCGCTGCGTTCGTGCGCGGTGTCCAGGAGCACGGAGCGATTGCAACAGGTAAACATTTCCCAGGGCACGGGGACACCGAAACAGATTCACATCTGGGGTTACCTGTCATTCCTCATTCGCGTGCTCGTATGGATAGCGTGGAGATTTTCCCATTCCGGCATGCGATCGAAGCTGGCATGGGGGCTGTTATGACAGCTCATATATCTGTGCCGTCGTTGGATGGAGGAGTTGGTGACCCAGCTACCCTCTCATCTGCGGTGCTCACCGATCTTTTGCGTGATGAGATGGAATTCGACGGGCTGTTGTTTACTGATGCGATGGACATGAGTGCCATATCACGTGGATTTGGTGCGGAAGAGGCATCTGTGAGAGCGATCGAGGCAGGCGCTGACGTCATTCTTATGCCTCCGTCAGTAGAGAGGGCAGTGGAGGGCATCGCGGCCGCAGTTGAATCTGGGCGCATTGAGGCTAGCCGGATTGACGCATCTGTTCGCCGGATCTTAGAGACCAAGAAACAGATGGGCTTGGATAGGGACCGCACAGTGCAGATCGACCAAATCGGTCAGGTGGTTGGTATTCCAGCTCATACCCAGGTTGCTGCTGAGATCGCGGAGCGCTCAATCACGCTTCTACATAATGGCGGTAACCTCTTACCTCTTTTAGGTACACGCTCAGCTCGGGTCATGTCCGTATCTTTTCGCAGAACCTCGGATGTACTTGCCGGACGGTACTTCAATACACGACTGAGGCAGACGTATCCTCGACTTACCACAGCCGGTTTAGATGTTAATTCCGGTCCTGCTCTCTATGAGGATCTTCTGAGGCAGGCACGCCAGCAGGCACTTGTGATCTTGAGTACCTATGTGACGGCATTTTCTCAATCGGGTTCGCTCGCGTTACCTGAAGAGGTTGTCGATTTTGCAGGTCAGCTCACTGAAATCGGTGTCCCGCACATCGTCATTTCATTTGGAAATCCATACCTCATTACCGAACTCCCTGACGTCCGAGCGTACATGCTAGCCTGGAGTGGTTCAGAGGTTAGCCAAACGGCTGCTGCCCAGGCTCTTTTCGGTGACATTGAGATCTCTGGACGGGTGCCCACACGGATTCCACCTCTCTATGAGATAGGGGACGGAATTATGATTCCAAAGAAGCTGACTGGGAATGATCGAGACTAGGACTTTCGGCAAAGGGCGCTTATTGGCTGCGCTCGTCCTCATCGTGGTATTCATAGGCTGCGGACCTAACAGCGTCGCTAGCCCCGTGCCATTTCAGGCTATAGGCGCCCTTGACGCTACTGCCCGTCAGTGGGTTGAGGAAACTGTTCGCGATCTCACGGTCGAAGAACTCGTAAGCCAACTGGTCATTGAATGGATACCCGGCGGCTATATTTCTCCTTCAAATCCTGACTTTGACGCACTTGAGCGTTGGATTGTTGAAGATCAGATAGGAGGAGTGTCGCCTTCTATCGGAACTCCGCACGCTTACGTTGCGAAGCTTAATGCACTACAAGAGCTTGCAGAAATACCCCTCCTGGTTACGGCCGATTTCGAAAATGGCGGTCCGGGAATGCGGATCAACGGATCGTATGCCCTCCCTTCAATGCTGCCTCAGGGAGGTGGTACGGCATTTCCGCCTACGATGGCGTTTGGTGCAGTTGGAGACGAGCGCTTCGCTTATGAGTACGGGCGTATTACTGCCAGGGAAGCGAGAGCAACCGGCGTACATGTTTTGTTTGCACCCGTTTTAGATGTCAACAACAACCCCGAAAATCCGGTCATTGCTTCCCGTTCTTTCGGGGCAGATCCAGACCTTGTGGCTCGCTTGGGTGCAGCCTTTGTGCGAGGTGCGAGAGATGGCGGGGCCTTTACGACAGGCAAACATTTCCCAGGACATGGTGACACATCTGTCGATTCTCATGTAGGTCTGCCGGTTATAGAAGCAGACCGAGCACGACTCGACACGCTTGAGCTTCTGCCCTTCGCTCAAGCCATCAGAGAAGGCGTGGATGCGATCATGACGGCACACGTCTCACTTCCAGGCCTGTTGGGTCCAGATGCGGTGCCGGCAACGCTATCACCTGAGATCATGACAGGCTTGCTCAGGGATGACTTGGGATTCGACGGATTGCTATTCACTGACGCACTCACAATGCGAGCGATTACAGAGGCTTACGGAATCGGTGAAGCTTCTGTCCGCGCGCTGGAGGCGGGTGCAGATGTCCTTCTTTCACCAAAGGATGTCTCGACAGCGGTTGATGCGGTTCTGGCTGCGATTGAAAGTGGACGTCTGACTCGGTTCAAGATCGAGGAATCAGTCCGGAGAATCCTTGAAATGAAAGCGAAGCTCGGGCTGCATCTTGGTCGAACTGTATCACTTGATGCGGTGGACCAGGTCGTCGGCTCAGGTGCCCATCTTGCGTTCGCCGACTCAGTCGCTGCTCGCTCGATCACCCTTGTGAGTGATAACCAAGGACTGATTCCTCTTAACCCAGATGGGCCGGGGTTGACCGTGCATATTCGCTATGCTCCGTCGAGTTGGCTGTGGGCGAATCGTTCTTTCTCTGGAGGACTGCTGGCACGCATGCCAGATGTGACCCAAGTGCTATTGGACGAGCGCAGTAGCTCTGAAGCTTATGCTGCTGCCGAGAATATACTGACTGACGCTGACCAACTCATTGTAAGTGTATACGTCCCACCGTCAGTTGGCTCAGGGCCTGAAGCACTTCCGGAAGCTTTCAGGGGGCTCGTGGAAAGAAGTACCACCCAAAGACCCACGATCTTGCTGTCCTTCGCTAGCCCATACCTTCTTCGTGCATTGCCGAGTGTGGAAAGCTACTTGATTGCATGGGGAGACCGAGAGGTGTCACAACGCGCAGCTGTGGCAGCTCTTTTCGGCGAAGAAGAGATCTCAGGTCGACTGCCTATTCCTCTCCCGCCAGCCCACAGGATTGGTGAAGGTCTGGATCGTCCAAAAGTGACGGCACGAGTCATCACAAGGACAGTCGATGACCCTCTGGTAGCTGCTGGTATTGTTGGGCGTGGTCAGGGTCCTGGCCCATTTGGGCAGGAGCAAACACTAGTTGATCCGTCTACTGTAGGAATGTCAGCTGACGGACTTGCTAGGGTTGATTCAATCATCAGGGTCGCACTGGCTGACTCCGCTGCTTCAGGTGCAGCACTCGCGATTGGACGTCGTGGACGCTTGGTATCCGTAGGTGCTTTTGGTGAACTAGCATACGGTAGTGGGCGTCCGGTGACTTCAACGTCGCTCTGGGATCTCGCTTCAGTCTCGAAAGTTGTTGGTACAACGACTGCCGCGATGATCCTTGTGGGAGAGGGTCACTTGGACCTCGACGCGATGGTCGTGTCGTATCTGCCGTGGTGGTCCAGCGGAGACGAACGAAAGAATGAGATTACCGTGCGTCAATTGCTACTTCATCGTTCTGGCCTGCCACCTTTCCGGCGCTGGTTCTTCGACCATGAGGGACCGGATGACTATAAGCGGGCAGCTGCCGACGAAATGCTCGACATCAATCCTGGGGTAGAAACCATATACTCAGATATTGGGATCATGACACTGGCATGGGTGATCGAGGAGGTCACTCAGCAGTCTCTTGATGCCTTCCTTTCTGATCGCTTGTGGAATGCACTTGGTATGCGCGAGACAATGTACCGTCCCGAGCCATTCCTACGACCACGCATCGCAGCCACGGAATTAGATACGGTTTGGCGTGAGGAAATGGTATGGGGTCGAGTGCATGATGAGAACGCTGATGCATCAGGGGGTGTAGCAGGGCACGCTGGTCTCTTCAGTACGGTTGTCGACCTCTCTGTATTCGCTCGCATGCTACTCAATGGGGGTATGAGTCCAGCTTGTAATCCTGCCCAGAGTCAAGGAGAACCATGCCCCGTAGCGCGCCCTGAACAGCGCCGCGTTGTTGAGCAGGACGTGGTTGATCTATTCACAAGACGCTACGACGAGACATCCTCCCGTGCACTCGGGTGGGACACTCCTTCAGAGCGGTCTTCCGGTGGGGATTACCTGACCTTTAATGCTTTTGGACATACTGGTTACACTGGAACCTCCATCTGGCTCGATCCTGAGCTCGATCTCTGGGTGATTCTTCTAACCAACCGAGTGCATCCAACCCGCGACAACCAGAAGCATATCCCACTTCGCAGGGCGGTTCATGATGCAGCCGCGTTAGCGATCACAGACCAGTCAATTAGAAGACGGATCCCGTGACTTTTCTTGGCTCGGGTCCGACCACCTATAGGGTCTTAGCTAGCAATCCGTGGCTCATGGTTACCACGCCGTGAATCGTGCTTAAGGATATCTCTTGACCGGCTTCACCACACTCGATTTCGCAGTCCTGATCATCTATCTCGGAGGAATCACGATTTGGGGTGCCTGGCTCGGGCGAGGACATAAAGGTGGAACGGACTACTTTCTTGGGAGTCGCTCATTACCGTGGATAGCGGTAATGCTTTCAGTCGTCGCTACCGAAACCAGTACCCTTACATTTCTGAGTATCCCCGGTGTCGCCTACTCGGGGAGCCTGGTATTCCTTCAGTTGACCTTCGGGTATCTGCTAGGGCGAGTCTTTGTATCAGCAGTTCTGCTCCCGGCTTATTACGCCGGATCATTGACGACTGCTTACGCCCTGCTAGAAGAGCGCTTTGGGCTTGGGGTAAGACGTTTCACGTCGGCCATCTTTATGGTGACCCGGCTCCTAGCTGACTCGGTTCGGCTTTTTGCGACCGCGATTCCTCTGGCACTGATCACTGGGTGGCCCTACGCGACCTCAATCATCGTGATTGGAGTTCTCACACTGATCTACACCTATCTTGGAGGTATCAAGGCTGTTGTGTGGGTAGATGCCGCCCAAATGATGCTCTACCTATTTGGTGCATTAGTAGCAGTCTTAGGCATTCAAGCCCTTGTCCCTGGAGGTTGGTCATCAGTGCTCGCCAATGCTCGCCCCGAAGGCAAACTGGCCGTGCTCGACTTATCGTTTGACCGGATGACGACCTATACGCTATGGGCTGGTATTTTTGGAGGAGCCATTTTTACGATGGCGTCTCACGGAACTGATCAATTGATCGTTCAGCGGCTCCTGACATGCCGTGATCAGCGGGCCGCACAAAAGGCCCTTATTGGTAGTGGCATCGCGGTCATTGTTCAGTTCTTTCTCTTTTTGATGGTGGGACTGGGACTCTGGGCTTTCTACGAAGGACGCTCATTTGATTCTACAGATGAGATCTTTGCACTCTTCATCGTTGAACAACTCCCGCCAGGGATCACCGGCTTACTGATTGCCGGGGTCTTTGCTGCAGCGATGTCTTCTCTGTCGTCCTCAATCAACTCACTCGCATCTGCTACGGCATATGATTATTGGGCCCCGATTGTAGGTGCTCGTAATGATGAAGGTAGAATCCTAAAGGCAGGCAAGGTCTTCACGCTCGTGTGGGCCGGCCTACTGACCCTTGGTGCGGTGCTCTTCATCCCACTGTCTGCGGGTACCACGGCTGTCGAAGTAGCACTGGGGATTGCATCACTTGTATATGGAGGACTCTTGGGTGCCTTTGCACTTGGTGTTTTCACTAAGCGTCCGGGTCAGGTTGCTGTGATAATTGGCGTAGTAGTTGGGGTCGGTACTGTGACAATCTTACGGAATGAGATGGCTTGGCCTTGGTACGTGCTTGTGGGATCTGTTGTGACATTCGTGGCTGGCTCTTTCGCTGGACTTTTTGAAAGCCAGAAGCGCTCAGTGTGAACTTCGCGATTGGTGTAGATGGTGGAGGTACGTGGACACGAGCGGTAGTTGTAGATCAAGACGGCCAGGAATTGGGAAGAGGTGAAACCGAGGGTGCAGTTGTCGAAGCTCATGATCCAACATCATCAGTTGAAGCTGTCAGACGTGCAGTTGATCGAGCGCTTATGAATTCCAGCTTGAGCACTCCGGCTGATATCCTTTTGGCCGGGCTGTCGGGTGCCGGTAATGATGTGGCCCATACTGCTATCGAAGATGCATTAGTTAAGTCGCAGCTGGCAGAGAGAATTATTGTAAGCACTGATGTTGAGGTCGCATTTCATGATGCATTCGGTTTTGGACCTGGAATCATGCTTGTTGCTGGGACCGGATCTATAGCTTGGGCGCGTCGATCGGACGGTACCGAGGTTCGTGTCGGTGGTTGGGGTCAACATATCGGTGACGAGGGCAGCGGCTATCAAATTGGTATGGAGGCCCTTCGCTGTATCACTAGGGCCGAAGATGGCCGAGCCGGACCAACAGAACTACGTGATACCATTTTGCGACATCTTGGCTTGGAGGATGTCCAGGGGCTGGTAGGATGGATCGGGATGGCTTCCAAGCGTGAAGTTGCTGCTCTAGTGCCACTTATTACCGAAGCGGCTGCTCAAGAGGATCCGGTGTCGAAGGGAATACTCGAGCTTGCAATACAAGGTTGCCGAGGGCATCTGGAAGCCATTCTCGAGATTTCAGGTCCATGGGTTGATCAGCCAGCTGTCGCGCTTTGGGGTGGCCTCCTCAGCAGCAGCGGGCCTTTACATGATGAGATTCTGAGCATCGTGAGGGATCACGGACTGAAAATCCTAGGCCGGGACCCTGATCCGGCTCTCGGGGCTGCTCGACTGGCTCTAGAACAAGGCTTGTCGAATCGGCAGTAAAATTCTTACATCTGAGTCAAACTGACAGAGAATTACTCTGCCTAAGTCCTTGTAGCCGTTCATTTTGGCAGGTTTTTAAGGCTACCGGTTTGGCACGTGGGTTGCATAGGTCATTAGGCAGCGTAACCAAACTTTGTCAGGAGAAATTATGGCGATCACGAAATACATCCGTCGGAGGCCGATTCGCAGCGGCTGGAGAGATCTCGAAGCAATGTCGAACCGCATGTCACAGTTTTTCGACACAGTGCCCTTTTCGGCGGACTCAGTTGGTTGGGGTTGGGCACCTCAAGTCGATGTGATTGAGACGGATGATGAACTCACGCTCACAGCCGAGTTGCCGGGGCTATCTGAGAATGATGTCACGATCAATCTCGAGAATAGTGTGCTTTCCATCTCAGGAGAAAAGGCTGCAATCCGTAACGAGGATGAGACAGAACAGCGCAGTCATGTGTGGGAGCGAAGGTATGGTTCATTTAAGCGTTCGTTCACCTTACCACGAACCGTTAGCACTGAGGATATCAACGCCCTTTTCGAGAATGGTGTCCTGACGATTCACATGCCAAAAGTTGCGGAGGCCAAGGGTCGTACGATCGAGATATGTAAGAAGTGATACTCCGAGGTTGCCAGAAGTGGGCTGGTGATTTGTGACGGTCCAGTTTCTGGCTAACTCCCCAGTACCTCCAGGAGTTCCCTCAAGAGCTCAGGACTATTAGCACAACATACCGGACCTGGACCAAGTCCCAACTCACTTCCATCAGGTCGGGCAGCAGCTCCACCCGCTTCCCGAAGGAGGACGAGTCCGGCCGCAAAATCCCAGGGCATAAGTATCTTTTCCCAGAATACATCAAGTGAGCCCTGGGCTAGATAGCAGAGGTCAAGTGCCGCTGAGCCCCCTCGGCGGATACCAGAAGTGGCCCTCAGTATGCGGTCAAATTCCTCTAGGTACTCAGGGAGGACGTCCAATAGTTTGAAGGGGAAACCTGTACCAGCCATTGAGTTAATAAGCTGGTGCTCTTTTGACACTGAGATGGGCTTGCCATTCTTGAAAGCGCCAATCCCTTCCGCAGCCCACCATCGTTCGCCGCTGGGAGCGCTTGTTATTGCACCTACGACTGGTCGGTCGTCGACAGCTAGAGCAATTGAGGAGCAATAGAGTGGATGGTTGTGCAAGAAATTAGCAGTCCCATCTAGAGGATCCACGATCCAAAGAGGACACCCGTCCCACCGAGCCAATTGGTCTTGGAGGGGCTCATCGCTCTCTTCAGCAAGAATAAGGTGGTCAGGGTGATATTCTTCAATCACCGATATAGCAGCAGCTTGAGCTGCTAAGTCAGTTTGGGAGACGTAGTCGGCGCGAGATTTAATTGAAGCTTCACCGACGAGAACTTTGCCTGCATCCTGTCGGTGAACGGCAGCAGCAGCATCAGCTGCCGCCCGCGCAGTCCTCAGTAGTGGGTCAAGTTCGATGTTCTCTCTCCGTTTTAGATCTCTAAATCTCTGCTTGGGACTGTAGCAGTCCAGCTTGAGCACGCTAAGTTAGCATGCCGGCTCTCGTGAGAAATAAATAACGTATTCCAGTTCTTCAGTCCCTTGAGGCATGACAGAGATCCAACAAAACACACCGAAGAAAAGAATTTTCAGTGGGATGCAGCCTTCCGGTGAAGCCCATCTTGGAAACTACCTTGGAGCTTTACGGCGTTGGGTTGGCATGCAAGATGAATACGACTGTGTGTGGTGCATTGTCGATGATCACGCAATCACCTCGGGGGGTGACCCCGCTGAGATGCCGAGTAGTGTTTTTGACCTCGCAGTTTCTTTCTTAGCTGTCGGACTTGATCCTGAACGGTCAACGATATTCGTACAGTCGGATGTACACGAGCACACTGAGTTGGCATGGCTCTTCAATGCAGTCACACCCGTGGGTGATCTCGAGAGGATGACACAGTACAAGGACAAAGCCCAGCACTTTGAGTCGATACCTGCAGGGATTCTGAATTACCCGATCCTACAGGCTGCCGATATCCTGCTTTATAAGGCGAATGCGGTCCCGGTAGGTGAGGATCAGCGGCAACACCTTGAATTGACGCGTGAGGTTGCTCGCAAATTCAATGCACGATACGGGGAGACATTTCCGATCACTGAGCCGCTGATCGGGGAGGATGTAGGTCGTATTGTGGGTCTCGACGGAGACGCTAAGATGAGCAAGTCTCTAGGTAATACAGTTGGGATCCTAGCGAATCCCGACGATGTATGGGATAAAGTGCGTACCGCAGTAACTGACCCCCAGCGGGTGAGGAGAGACGATCCGGGCCGCCCTGAAGTGTGTAACGTATTCGCCCTCCATCGATTCTTCACTGAGGGGAATACCAGGGAAGAAATAGAGGCAGGTTGCCGTTCAGCAGAATTAGGATGTGTTGATTGCAAGCGTGTTCTTTCTGGCAATATCGCTGCGTCTTTCGCCCCATATCGTGAGAGAGCTGCTCACTACAGAGAACATCCTAGTGAAGTACGAGATGTCCTCGACCAGGGTGCTGAAAAGGCTCGAAAGATTGCGTCTGAGACAATGCAGGAGGTGCGGCGGAAGATGGGACTAAACTGGAGAAATGCTATTCCTTAGATATCGGCTTGAGCTAGGGTTGCTTGCCGCGATAATTATCAGAGCTATTCATCTAGATAGTTCCGGTGTTTGAGTTGGCTTTCTGGGGTTTTCACATCATCGAATAAGATCAGGCAAATAAGGAGCCAAATTTGGCGCACGAAGAATTGGTGAATCTTGAAGGGACATTCCTACCGGTTACAACACCTTTCGATTCGGTTACGGGAGATGTCGACTATGCAGCCTTTGGAGCTAATCTGCGTAGGTGGTTTGGTAGCCCTATTCGAGGAATCCTGATTGGTGGCTCCACAGGAGAATCAGTCTTTCTAGATGAAGAGGAGCGGTCCAAGCTTATTGAGGAAGCTCGTGCGGTTATACCCGATGAGGCGCTCGTTATCGCAGGTACCGGGTCTGAAGCAACTCGCCACACCATTCAACTGACTCGGCAAGCAGCGACAGTAGGGGCGGACGCAGTTCTCGTAAGTCCTCCGGCTTACTTCAAGGGCGCCATGACGCAGGAAACACTCACGCGTCATTATCGGGCTGTGGCCGATGCTTCGCCCGTGCCTGTGCTGATCTACCAAGTGCCTCTCAGGCTCAGTACGATCGAGTTTTCTACAGATCTGGTTGCCACCCTATCAGACCATCCAAATATCATTGGGATTAAGGACTCACGAGGGGAAATCGACTTATTGATCGAACTTGTACAGCAAACCGTTGATGGGTTCCAAGTGCTTACGGGTAATGGCTCAGTGCTATATCCAGCCCTAGGAATTGGGGCGGTTGGAGGAATTGTTGCCGTTGGTCTAATGGCGGCTGATCAGGCAGCTAATATCTCTGTAGCGTTTCAGGCAGGGCGACTTGAAGAGGCGGAGCGGCTTCAAGAACAGATAGCTCCTGTAAACCAAAGTATTGTGGGAGGCATGGGCGTTCCTGGTATCAAGGCAGCCCTAGACTTACTGGGCTTCTCTGGAGGATTTCCAAGGCCCCCATTGGCACCGGTTTCCGAGCTTGGCATTGAAGAAATCAAGGGGATCTTAGAGACTGCAGATTTGTTGGAATATGTCAGAGTCTGAGCTGAGTTCGACTACCCTTTAGAGTGCAGGATCTGGGTTCGTTGACACCCCCTAGGGTCGCCCCTAGCTTTTCTCGAAGGACGCACCAGCCAACGGGTTTTCCCCAGATGGGGCGAGCCCGTTTTTTTATAGGCTTGTGTCCCAAGAACTCTCGATTCCATCGTTGAGGAAGCATGGCTGCTCAAGGGTCTTGCACGGTAATAGTCGGTTGCCAGTGGGGTGATGAAGGCAAGGGAAAGATTGTGGATGTCCTCGCGGAAGGCGTGGACATTGTGGCACGATACCAGGGAGGCGCTAACGCGGGGCACACTGTGCACGTTGGGGAAGATGAGTTTGTACTTCATCAGATCCCGTCTGGTATCTTGCACGAAGATAAGAAGTGCCTCCTTGGGAATGGTGTTGTACTAGATATTCGACAGTTCTTTGAGGAATACGATGCTCTTATCGCTCGAGGCGTCGACCTCAGTGGTCGCGTAGGTGTAAGTAAGCGGGCTCAACTGCTTCTCCCATATCATCGACTGTTAGATCACGCAGCAGAAGATTCCGCTGCTCAAAAAATCGGAACAACCGGGAGAGGAATTGGTCCGGCGTACGAGGACAAGGCCGGCCGCAGGGGGGTTCGAGTTGCTGACCTGGGAAATGTGGAAAAACTCCAGAAGAGAATTCACATAGCCCAGGAGCGCATTTGCCGACGGCTAGAGCAACTAGGTGTAGTGGTTACTGAACAGCTAGATATCGAGATGGCAGAGGCCTTGGCGTTAGGAGATCGACTCTTGGCCCTCGGAACGGATATTGGGAGGGACATTTCTAGTGCGCTCTTGGATGGTAGAAGAGTGCTTCTCGAGGGCGCACAAGGTACGGCCTTGGATCTCGACCATGGAACGTATCCATTCGTTACCTCATCTAATACGACGGCTGCTGCTGCTGCGACCGGTACTGGAATAGGTCCCACCTCTATAGATACGGTGGTTGGGGTGGTAAAGGCGTATACTACTCGCGTCGGCGAAGGACCATTCCCAACCGCATTTGATCCGGAAATGGATGAACATATCCGGGCACTTGGCGGAGAATTTGGGGCTACTACGGGGCGGCCTAGGCGATGTGGTTGGTTCGATTCCGTGCTTGCACGTTTTGCCTCTCAGGTCAACGGGCTTACTGGGCTCGCAGTAACCAAACTGGATGTGCTCGACACCATACCCGAACTTCAGGTAGCAACAGGATATCGCATGCCAGATGGGACCATCACAGATGATTTCCCTGCTGATACCTGGTCTCTTTCCCGTGTTGAGCCAGTATATGAGACGTTACCAGGTTGGGAACAGTCAACATGTGATGTCCGTAAGCTCGAGAACCTCCCGGCGAATGCGCGTGCATACTTGGACCGGGTCTCTGAGCTGGCGAATGCACCGGTCCACTGGATTTCCGTTGGGAGCCAGCGCAGCCAAATTATTGAAGTGGCTTAATCCATCTGATTCTAGTTTCTGCAGTTCACAGGGACAAAGAAATTCATAGAGCTGATTAAGTCGGAAATCACTACTTGAGGATGGCTTCAGGCCAGTATGATGCCTATTTAAGCGCCGCTAGAACTTGAGCAGGTCAGAAACACGTTTATTGACTATCGCTGTACAGCCAACGACTACTCTTTTATCCTTGGCCTCCGCTCTGTTCGGGGTTTACCACCCCCGAGACCGTGCTCGCGAACGCAGAACGGTTAGCGCACCCTATAACACCCGAGAAGATGCCCGCAAAGATTCGACTTAGAAGGATGGGTCGTAAGAAGAAGGCCCACTATCGCATCGTAGTTGCAGATAACGACTCGCCACGCGATGGACGGTTCATAGAATCGATCGGCTACTACAAGCCGCTTTCCAACCCTGCACGTCTCGTGCTGAATCTTGAGCGTGTTGATCATTGGCTCAGTGAGGGAGCCCAGCCGTCGGGGACTATGAAGTCATTGATAGCTAAGGCGAGGAAAGGTGGGGATTCCCTCGTAGCTTTGGGTGAAGCTGATCCAGAAGAGCAAAAGGCTAAGCGTGCAGAGGCTTTAGCTGCCCGACGAGCCGCAGAAGAGAAGGCTGCTCAGGAAGTTGCTGCTAAGGCTGCTGAGGAGCCAGCTGAGGAAGAGGCTGCTGAGGAGCCAGCTGAGGAAGAGGCTGCTGAGGAGCCAGCTGAAGAAGAGGCTGCTGAGGAGCCAGCTGAGGAAGAGGCTGCTGAGGAGCCAGCTGAGGAAGAGGCTGCTGAGGAGCCAGC
>ENA-UPTF01000627-UPTF01000627.1-marine-metagenome-genome-assembly--contig:-NODE-627-length-24092-cov-11.699979_pt1 | contig 24092 bp, 21 predicted proteins | sample MGYA00238166_ERZ767019 | MGnify/ENA primary metagenome ERZ767019 (study PRJEB28930, sample SAMN06266391) | marine metagenome | isolation source: Sea water from 250 m depth | place: Atlantic Ocean... | reverse complement strand
CCTTTATATATCTAAGTTTGATACTAAGTTAGCTCTCGTAACAATAAATTCTCTTCTAGGCGCAACCTCTTCGCCCATGAGTGTAGTAAATCGATCATGAGCTTCTTCTTCAGACTCAATAATTACCTGCAATAATGTTCTATTAGCTGGATCCATGGTAGTTTCCCATAATTGATCAGGATTCATTTCTCCCAACCCTTTATATCGTTGAAGTTCTATTTTTGTATTACTGGATTCAGACCAATTAGCAACAATTTGGTCTTTATCTAAATCAGTAAAAGCATATTCTACCTGTTTGCCTTTTGATATTTTATATAGTGGGGGTTGTGTAATGCAGTCATAAAAATACGAGCCGCAATATTTTTTCCCAGAGAAGTTTCATATTGTGTGAACGGTTCTTATTAAATGAGCTGCACATTTTAGATGGTGGTAGTAGTGGTGGTCTCATTGCGACATTTCAGCTGATCCAAAAGTCACTTACCAAGTTGATTAATATATGCCTATAAAAATCCGCCGAGCGGTTTGACATAGTCACAAAATGTGTTCAAATTCCTACATACGGATCACAAATTTAATGCCACCCACCTTGTTTTTTTTAATTGGTGGAGCTCGCGCCACCGGGCTAGAAACCGTTCGTTAGAATTTTAAGTTTTACGACAAAGATAATTGAAAATGGTGTAAATAAGGGGATAGGTGCTTTTGTCGTGCCGACAGATATAGTAGGATTAACTATTGGGCCACCGGAAAAAAAAATGGGTTGGAAAGCTAGTGATACGCGACAGCTGTTTTTTGAAAATATGTCAGTGTCTGAAGCAAATATGATTGCAGGACCAGCCGATGGTTTTAAAACGTTCCTAAAGACACTCACAATTGGTCGCATATCTATTGCCGCACTGGCAGTTGGAACTGCTCAAGCCGCATATGAAAGTTCATTACGCTATTCGAAGGAACGCTCCGCTTTTGGGAAGAAGATACACCAGTTCCAACCTGTTAGTTTCAAGTTAGCGGATATGGCTACCCAGATTGAGGCCGCGAAACTACTTACATTTCATGCTGCTTGGAAAAAAGATCAAGGATTAGATATCGTCAAAGAAGCTGCCATGGCAAAGTTATTTTCTAGCGAGGTGGCGATGAAAACTACGACTGATGCTATTCAAGTTCATGGTGGCTATGGCTTTGTAAAAGACTATGATATAGAGCGATATTTTAGGGATGCAAAGATACTTGAAATCGGCGAGGGCACGAGTGAGATCCAACGCTTGATTATTTCCAGGGAAATATTGAAAACAATAGAGGATGTGGTGTGAAAAGCACAAAGTACAATCAATCAATTCTAAATAGATTTGAAGAATTTATTAGGGAGAACTGGCCACAGATAATTATACTCATAGGCCTAACCGTTATTTTATCCTTATTTTTCCAGAGCGGACGTTCGTTACAATACAGTTATAATATAGATGACATCGCTCGTGAACCAATTATTGCACCGTTCAATTACCCAATACTTAAATCGCAAGAAAAACTTGATGCCGATTTGAGCGAAGCGTTAAAGTCAGAACCCTTTATATTTAGCAGAAAACAGGATATTGTTGATGAACAGTCATCCGAATTAGCAGAATTCTTCATCTTAATAAAGAATATTCGTATAGCTAATAGGGATTTACTTAACTCCAGAAATTTGGAATATGATTATCGTTACACTGAGAAATTTCAGGAAGCTAAATCGATGGCGACTGCAGATAGCACCTACCTTGCGGAACAGGTGAAGACATTCTACAGCCGCTATAATTTCACTAGAGATAAAGCCGACTGGAATTTTTTCCTAAAACCTGTATCGCAGGGAGGCGCTGAATATTCTTTACAAGATTTTGAAAATGAAATTTTACAAATATGTCGTAATCGTTGGGCCATAGGTATCCTAGATATACAAAAGTCTAAAGTCATCAGTATCGATTTAGCAGTGGATCAGGGAGATATTCCAACACTATTTAAACCAGATGAATTGAACGATCTTAATCAGGCCTGGACTGAAGCCAGAGTCGATATTACTAAACTTTACAGCGATGAAACAGATGTGCGTCGCGATTTGGGGTATGACCTAATTATTGAGTTCATGAAACCCAATTTGGTTTATGATAAGGAGATCACGGAGCGTCGGCAGAAAGCACGCCAAGACAGGATCCCACGTAGTCAAGGCATTGTATTGAAAGATGAAATGATTGTAAATGCAAATCAACGTATTAATCAAGAAGATCTGCAAAAACTACGTTCACTAGCGATTGAAATTAGCAAAGAGAACCGTACACTTGGTCTGAAAGAATCTTTCATAACGTACCTCGGTCGTTTATTTGTTATCGGTATTGTCGTCTCTTTTTTCTTTACATTTCTTTTAACATATAGATCCTATGTGTTTCAAAAATGGCGTATGGTTTTAGTTATTGGATTGATCTATGTATTTGTAGTGGTTATAGCAAATCTATTTGTTTATCAACTTGGATTTTCAGAGTTCTTGATACCGGTAGCAGTAGCTGCAATGCTCCTCACAATTCTATTTGATGCTCGTATTGGATTCATGGGAACTACTTCTATCGTCCTGCTAGTTGGTATTATGATTGGTAATAATCTAGAGTTTATTGTAACCGGTCTATTCACTTCATCCGTTGCTATATATACTGTTCGTCGTATCCGAACAAGAAGCAAGTTTATTACAGCTATATTTGCTCTAGCTGGTGCAAGTATAATTTCTGTATTTGGCCATGGTTTGTATATGGGACATGAGTTGAATACCATGGGCATTGACCTGACTTTTTTGATTGTTAATAGCATTTTCGCTCCGATTATTACTTATGGATTCATTATAATACTGGAAGTTTCATTTGGTATAACAACTGACTTAGCATTAATTGAATTGCTTGATTTCAATCACCCGTTGCTGAAACGTTTACAGCAAGAAGCAAATGGTACATTCAACCACAGTGTAGTTGTCGGTAATCTTGCCGAAGCGTGTGCCGATGCCATTAAGGCAAGGTCACTGCTCTGCCGAGTTGGAGCTTATTATCATGATCTTGGAAAAATGGAACGCCCTGAATATTATATAGAGAATCAGTTCATGGGTGAGAACAAGCATGATACACTAACCCCAGTTATGAGCGCGAAAATCATTCGTAAACATGTTGATTCCGGGCTCAAACTTGCTAATGAATATGGTTTACCAAATATCGTTAGTGACTTTATCCCGATGCATCACGGTACATCACGAGTAGAATATTTTTATAGGATGGCATTAGAGCAGGCAAAAGATCCAGACAAAGTGGATGATAGTAATTTTCGGTACCCAGGACCAAAGCCGAATACAAAAGAAACAGGGATACTTATGATCTGCGAAGCTGTTGAAGCAGCTGTTCGATCAATTAAGGATCGGGATATTATAAAAATCGAAGCTATGGTTGATAAAGTGATCAAGGGGCGTGTGGCTGATGGGCAACTTGATGAATGCCCTCTTACCCTTGATGACTTAACACGAATAAAAGGTACTGTAAATGGGAATACAGGAATGCTCCCTGTCCTACGTGGTATCTATCATATTCGAATAGAATATCCAGAAGATGATTCATTACCAGCCGGCGTATGATCAATGTAAGTGTTGAGATTGATCCGACGCTTAAAGGTCCCGATCCAAAACAATCAAAAAAAATATTAGTATCCGTTTTGGAAACTGAATCAGTAGTTGATAGTAAAATAAACGTTATTTTCGGCGATGATAAATTACTCAACAGTTTGAAAATTGAATTTTTCAATTATGATCATTTAACAGATGTCATTGCTTTCCGGATAAACGATTATAATAAGCCTGAAATAGAAGGAGAAATATATATTAGTTTAGCTCGTGCTATTGAAAATGCTAAAAAATATGGTGAACCATTATCAAAGGAATTGGCAAGATTAATAATCCATGGCGGGTTGCATTTACTGGATCATCGAGATAAGACGGATGATGAAAAAAATAAAATGACAGCCTTGGAGGATAAATATCTACAACAAGTGGATTGGAATAATTTGATTTAAGGTTATGAATAATAAATCAATAGGTGAACGCTTTGAAGAACTTGTTACTATTGTTGAACGATTAAGAGCGCCGGATGGTTGTCCTTGGGATAGAGAGCAAACTTCAGCTTCACTGCTACCTTATTTGCTGGAAGAAACTTATGAAGTCATAGAAAGTGTGGATGATAAAAACTGGGAAGTGTTAAAAGAGGAATTAGGAGATTTATTGCTGCACGTTGTTTTTCAAGCATCCATTGCAACGGACAGTGAGAGGTTTAACATCAATGAAAGTCTGAAAATTGTTAATGAAAAATTGGTCCGACGTCATCCTCATGTATTTGGGGATACAAAAGCCGATGCTGCCTTTAATGCGAAGCAGAATTGGGAAGCAGAGAAACAAAAAGAAAAGAAACGCGAATCTCGGTTAGATGGTGTACCGGTCAATTTACCAGGATTAGTTCGGGCACAGCGATTGCAAGAAAAAGCGGCTTATGTTGGTTTTGATTGGGAGAAAATAGAATCTGTATGGGAAAAAGTGCACGAAGAATTGGAGGAAATAAAATTAGCCCAGCAGGAAAATAATAAAGAATCCATAAAAGAAGAGATCGGAGACACTATCTTTGCATTGGTTAATTTGGCAAGGTTCCTGGGGATACCTGCAGAAGATGCACTTCGAAGAACAAATAATAAATTTATAAATCGTTTCAAAATGATTGAAAAAGAACTAAAAAGAAGAGGTAAAACACTTGAAGAATCCTCATTAGATGAAATGGACAAGATCTGGAATACAGTAAAGAGGAAGTCTTAATTTCTTTTATCTACCTAATTTCTACAGTCATCCCCATGTATTGTTACTATGACGCTGCGACTGCCACCACGGTTACGGTGTTCGCATAAATATATACCCTGCCAGGTTCCTAGATTGAGTTGTCCATCGGTGATGGGAATACTTATCGATGATCCCAGTATGGATGATTTCAAATGTGAAGGCATATCATCGGACCCTTCCATAGTATGTGTATAGTAAAGTTGATCTTCTGGCACCATATGATTGAAATGGGATTCAAAATCTGTCCGTACGCTTGGGTCCGCATTTTCATTGATGGTCAGAGAAGCAGATGTATGTTTTATAAATACGTGCAATAACCCATTTTTGATCGTTTTAGTAACCGGAATATTATTCAGTATATCATTTGTGATTAAATGAAAACCGCGTGGTTTAGCTGGTAGAGAAATCTCTTTTTGAATCCACATATTATATTGGTTTACTCATCCAAATGTGGGTATTAGAATTAGATGTTTTTTCATTTCTATTGGTTATTTGAAATCCACGGTTTATTGCGAGCGCTAGCATTGCATTGTGTTTTGATCTGGTTTGCAACTTAATAGAGTTATAGCCTTTTTTCTTTGCCCAGGTCTCCTGGTGATCAGCCAGGTTATTAGCAATACCTTTTCTACGATAATTTGGTAGGACTCCACCCATCCAACTGTAAAATGATCCATCAGAATGTCTATGGTAACCAATTTTAAAGGCAATTGGATTATGATCATCATATGCCGTCAAAATAAGGTGAACAGTACTATTCAGGCGTTTTGAATATTCTGATATTTCATAAGGATCATCAAATTCTGGTATGTTTGTGGAAACCATAAATGCATCATCAAGCTTGTCTTCATGGATATGAAAACTATCCATCATGTTTTTCGTTCTTTTTTTCTTGCAGCAGGGAAAAGAATATTATTTAGTATCAATCGGTACCCAGGTGAATTTCTATGTAAGGATAGATCGGTTGGTGGATCTCCAACAAAATGTTGATAATCTTCTGGATCATGTCCGCCTAGGAAGGTATATGTTCCTTGACCAAAATTCCCATGGAGGTATTTTACTTGGGGGGATGCCGGATCTTCTCCCATTAATACCACGTGTTTTTTGATTCGATCCCGGTGAAACCCGGTAGTCTGCCCCATAAATCCTTTGATAACTGTTACATGGTTTTGGGTCAGCATCGTTGGGACAGGATCGTATTTTGCAGAAAATTCGAATAAGGTGAAATAATCAGCTTCAGCACCACGCGTGATAGGGTTATGACTTGGTGGGAAATCGATATCTGAAAATTCATAAACCATTGGATCTGTCATGAGCGAAAAATCGGTGAATGCAAAAGTTTTTTTAAAGTCAAGTTTTGAATTGACATTTGATGTGATAGGTGTTCCATCAAAAACATGATGAGCAGCATCAATACCATCTTCGGCTAAGGCAATATCATAGGTGTCAGTGGCGGAACACATAGCAAAAAGGAAGCCACCGTTTCCCACATAGTCACGGATCAAACGAGAAAGAGCTTTCTTTTGCTCATGAACTGTAAGAAACCCAAGGTTTTTGGCCATGGTTTCATATTTTGATTGTTGTTCAATGTACCACTGTGCAGTGTGATAATTCCTGTAAAATTTACCGTATTGGCCAGTAAAATCTTCATGATGGAGATGTAACCAATCATATTTTTCTAATTCACCTTGGAATACTTCTTCATCCCATAGTGTTTTATAGGGCACCTCCGCATAGGTTAAGGCCAGTGTGACAGCATCATCCCATGGCTGTTTATTTTGGGGAGTATATATGGCGATTCTAGGCGCCTTTTCCAAAAGAACAATATCCATATTATTTTGCTCGATTTCAGTATAAATATCTAAAACGCCATTAGCCGTTATCCGATTAAAGCTCACTCCGCGTATTCTACATTCTTGTGCTATAGGTGAATAATAATCTATTAGGAATGAGCCACCACGATAATTTAATAACCACTCAATGTTTATATTTTTTTCTAGTGTCCAAAAAGCTATCCCATAGGCCTTCAAATGATCCTTTTGGATTTGATCCATTGGTATTAACAGCTTATCTGCAGCCACAAGAAGTTGTAGAAAAATATTAACGATGATTATCAATTGTTTCATTTAGCTTTCCTCAGTGGTTTTCAACTGTCGCATTCGCATTCTCACTGGTTCGGCCAGCATGGACATGGGGTAGGACTCTAATAAATTATTATAAAATTTCATTGCGTTATCAATGTCTCCAAAAAATTGTTCATTGATTTCACCTTGGATTGTGATTCCTTGTGGAGCAAATATAGTCTTTTCTAATAATTGTGCAATATTTAACGATATGCTTACATCTTCCAACAATAACCTTAATAAACATTCTCTAAGCATCACTGTGGGCAAAATAGATACATCCGGATAATTTTCCCTTATAAAGGCCAACATTTCAGCTGCTTCTACTAACTTGTACTGTTGTAAAAATCTTTCTGCAATTGAGTATTGTAATAACGCTTCTTTATCTGTTTTGCTACCAAAGGTATAATGCTGCGCAATAATATCTTGTAATTCCATTAAATCGTTAAAATATTTATCGTTCGGCAAAGAATTTACGATCACTGAATCCAAAACAGTTTTAGCTGTGTCAATTGTGCCTGTTAAAAATGTTAATTGGATTTCTTTCATAGTAAATGGGCTGATACTGTTATTATTATTTCGATGTTGTACTTTAAAATGGTTGCGAGCGGCTATTAAATTTCCTTCTGCAATAAAAGTATCTCCAATACGAAGTAGAATATTTTCCCGGAGATTATTATCCGGACGTGATGCCAACGCAGATAAATATGATGCGCGGGCACCATCAAAGTCTCGTGTGATCTTGAATTGAATTTCACCTAGTCGAAAATGTGCTTTTGGAGAGAATGATGAAGCAGGAAGTTCTTGCAAAACTCTTTTATAGAGTTCAAATGTTTTTTCGAGTGATTCGCGAGATCTTGAGGAAATCTTTAAAAATTCATTTTCGAAAAATAAATTATCGGGATAAAAACCAACTAATAAATTGTTTGGAATATTAGGCAGTAGTTGATCTTCATATGTTTTACCCAGGCCTAATAATGCTTCTCCAATAATTTTTGGAGGTATTTCTAGTTCAAGATCTAGAAGTTCCTGGTAAGCTTTGATAGACAGATCATATTGACTTTCCTTGCGTAAATTCGCAGCTAGTAAAAGCCAACGATTAAAATCTGAGTTTTTATCCAGTCCCATCGATCGATGGGTATTTAGTGCCTCATTGTAGCGACTAGTCTTAAAATAATATCCTGCCAATAATTTATTGATAATCAAATGGTTATTCTCAAGAGAAGAAATGAGTTTCTTCTCTATTAGCAAATGATTTTCGGGATCGTCACTCATTAGTAACACACGATCAGTCACAAGCTTTTCTTGTTGCGGGTGCTCTATGATATAGATTAAATATTCGTCTAGTGCTCGATCATAAGTTTGCCTTGAGTAGTAATAATTTGCCAAATCTAGGGCCAGCATATCTTTTTGACCTAATTTGCTTCTACCTCGTTTTACTAATCTTTCCATTTCTTCAGTTAATCCAAGCCGACTAAATGCATGGACCAACATCCTGTAAATACTTTTATTAGTACCATAGGTCATTTCAAAATCATGCCAAATCTTGGCAGCACTTATTTTATCTTTTTTTAAAAATACTATTTCACCGAGCTCTATATATGCTTGTAGATCGTTTGGGTTCAAATCGATCCAAACTTCAACTAATTGAGCTGCTGAATCTAGTTCTCCAGTCCGTTTAAGTATTTCTTTCAGTCGTTGGTAGGCCTGCCGATTCCCGGGGTTTTCTCTAAGCATATCTTCGTAAAGGGTACGAGCCCGCTCGATATCTCCTTTACGCTCCATTAATAATGCGTTCTGAATTAAATCTCTTCTTTGTGGCATTACAGTAATTTGTCCAAGAAGAATACTATAGCTGATTATGATAATTGCTTTATTCATTAAATGTAGAATCTGTTAGCACTATTTGTTTTTCTGATTGACTAAGAGCGTTGAAATAACGACGAATCATGGTTTGATAATCACGGGAATAACCCGCTTTCAATGATTGATTTAATGCTTCCATAGCCAGGCTTCTTCGTTGACCATAATCCACAGGTAATCCAGATGGTCCCTCATAGATAATTTCATTGGCTGATTCTGCTTTTCTCTCTTCTTTAAAGCCCCGCTGCGTCAATGATTTCTGACTATCGAGCATTCGCGAGAGAATTCGTTGTTGGCGTTCTTTTGTTCGTTGGTGATACCTTTGATTTTGAAAATCTTTGATCACTTCATCGATATCTTCTGCAATACCTCCCATGTCGCCTAGCCCTTGTTCACCAGATTGCCTCGTTTCATTCATTAATTGTTGTAAACTTTTTTGAACTTGTCGTTGCTGCTTCAGCAAACGTTGCATAAGATTTTGTTGTGTAGCGGCAGATAACTGACCAAGCGCTAATTGCATACTCTGGTTATTGATTCCCTGTTGCTGTCCAGACAATTCTTGCATACGCTGCAGGAATTGTTCATATCCACTAGCTGACCCGGATGCTTGCATTTGGTTCACACCTTGATATACTGCTAAAGCAGCTTCGTTTAAGGATTGCATAGCGGATTGCTGGCTATTTGCAGCTCCGCGTCCATTACGTTCTGTCAGTTTTTTCTTGGCTTTTTCCATCTGGGCATTAGCCATCCCCATTCCTTTTCCCATTTCTGGCGTGACTGCGAAAGTTTCTTTTGATAAATCCATTAATGATGCCATGATTTTCATCAACTGGTCTTGAGCATACTGCTGCTGCCCAGCTAAAGGAGCAAGTCTTTGAGAATTTCTGGGCATTGTTCTAGTGCTTTGTTCTAAAGACTCCTGCAGTTTTGACAGTTCAAGTAAATTACGCATTACTGTTTGAAATTTTCTCGCCATTTCTATTGTGGTTTGATGTTGAAACTGGCTTTGAATATCTTTAATCATGGATTGAATTTTTTCTAAGTTTCCCAGAGATTGAGCACTTTGTAATTGTGCTTGCTGGATTCGTTGTTTTTGTAACTGTCGAGCAGTTTGGCTTAGACTAGATTCTGTTTGATTAGTAAGGTGGTCTTTTTCAAGATTTTCCAAGGCATTAGCAGACTTTTGATCAAACTCCTGCATTGCTTTGGCTGCTTCTTCCATTACGTCTCGAATATTTGAAAATTCTTCTCTGTTGCGTTGTTCTTCATGGCTTAATCGAGCAATTGTAGTAGGATCTGTTTGTTCATCTAGAGTTTGAATATTCTCATTTAAAATTCTTTGCTGTTCTACCAATTGATTCATTCTTTGTATTGTTTCATCAAGTTTTTGTTCGGCTTTGATTCGGCGAAATATATCAAGGAACCGGTCAAGTTGTTGTTCTACTTGATCAAGATTAGATGAAAGTTTTTCCATTGCATCCATAATATCTTTCATATCCATTTTTTCCAACGCATCTTTGAGTACGTCCATATCAATCATTAATTCCGGGTTTAATATTTCATTTACCAATTCTTGGAGTTCTTCGAATTTCTGCATTAGATCATCTGAAAAAAGACTATGCTTTTCCGCAGATTGATTTATTGCTTCCATTGATTCTGTTAGTTTTTTCAATGCTTCAGTTTCTTTTTGAACTTGTGCTAGGGTTTCTTCCATTTGTTGTTGCTGGTCCCAGTCTAAACGATCTGACTTCAGCATTTCCAGTTGCATATTTTCCAGTTGTTTTTGAATACCATCAATTTCGTTGGAATGCATTATTAATTCATCGATCATTTTATCTTCTTCTTCTTCCATGGCAGTAAATAAATCACCTAATGATGGTACCCTGGCAATAAATGTACTGGAGATAGATTTTTTTGGACCTGAAACTTCATCGTTATCATAAACCTCAAAATGATAGTGCACTTCATCTTCTGGCATTAATCCAAGTTCAACCAGGCTCCAAATTGTTTTAACTTCTTGCGAAAGATCATTCTGGTTTTCAAGGTATATTGGATAAATTGAAATTAAGGACTCATCTTCAATGTAACTGGGTCTTTGAATTTCATAACCGATTTGAAGGGTGCTAAACCCAAAATCATCCTCAATTTTTAAGTGAATCGGTATTAACTGATCAGTTCCAAGTTCCACAATTGGTGCAGGTTGAATTACTCTCATATCTGGGTTTAGATCTGGTAGAATCTGTAAATGGTAAGGTATAGGATTTTGATTGGTTATTCCACGATTATCCTCCAATTCTATTTTTAGCAGGGCATCCCTGCTAAAAATAAAACCACCAGCCGCTCGTTTTCCACGAACAGTTAAGGGAAGTTTTTCATTATCAAGTTTTAAAAAACCCTTACTTAATGGTCGGTTGCTTATTAAATCAATCCTGATAGTAGATCCCTTTAATCCTTTAACATCAGCTTGATTTCCCTTTTGGATATTCACAGGCAAACCTGAATAATCTGGAGGAATTACCGTAATGGAAAATTCTTCCATAATTGGTCGATCTGTTACGGATATAAAATAATCAGGTGAAACAACTTTTTTCCAGGCCTGCCAAAAATGATTTGCTGGAGAAAATGCCCTGTAACGATAATCCTGGTAGATTTCTTCCATTAAGTGTGTGTATCTACCATCAGAGTTTGGATTCATTGTAAAAAGAAGTGCTGTATCATTTGTACTTGGGATTAATTCCAAGAATATTGAATCAGGTGAAACGCCACTTATTTCGAAACTAAGTGTAGTAGAATCACCACCTAATAAATGAATATTGCGCGTAATACCTGTTATAAAAAATGGTTTCGGAACCTCAAACTCGTGTTTTGGATGACCCCAGCGAATTAGGGCATTACTGCTTGAATCCCAAAATATTATTACCATTAGGCTACCTAAGACGAGCATGCTCAGGGAAGATACTTTCCAATTTTCAGCGCGTTTAGTGGGAAATAACTTTTTAAGATTTATTTTTTTCAATTTATTTGATATTCTCTGGATATAGCTTTTGCTTAATGAATTTGATGAATATGTATTTTCTGATTGTTCCAGTTGGTAGGCATTAATTACAACATCACTTTTTGGAAAGGCTAATCTACCAGCCGATCGAGCAAGTTTTGACCATGAATAACGTTTAATCTTATTTTGTTCGATAAGTGCGTTAACTATGAACAGACTAATAATAACTGCAATAATTAACCCGGCGATTATTTGTAATACTATCAATCGAATTGCACTGGAAAGATAGAAGATAGCTTCCGTTCCTATGGCTATGAATAAAGTCAATAGAATGAAAGTATATGCTGCCCAGGCCAGTGTAATGAGATCATTTTGCACTGCTTCTTTACGGATACGTTTTAAGTGGTTGGTAATTGAAGGCATTTTATTGCGTAAGTGCAAAATAAATAATATTTACGCCCATTTGTAAAGCAGCTGTTCTTAATTCTAGTGGGTCATTATGAACCTTTTCGTCTTCCCAACCGTCACCTAAATCTGATTCAAAGGAATAAATAACCATAATACGATCTTCATTATAAAGTGCAAATAGTTGTGGTGGTTTGCCATCGTGTTCATGAATTTTTGGTAATCCATTAGGCATATCAAAATACGAATGAAAGACTGCGTGATCGTGAGGTAGCTCTACAAAATCACGGTCAGGGAATACCCTCTTCATTTCTCTTCGGAAGGATGTATTAAGTCCATAATTATCATCTGTATGTAGAAAACCTCCCCCCAAAAGATATTCACGTAGATCAATGATTTCCTCATCTGTTAATCTAATATTTCCATGACCAGTCATGTAAAGATAGGGATGGCCTCTCATTTCTTTTGTGGTAAGTTTTATCCTGTATTCATCATGGGCAGCCTTGATCGAAGTATTCTTTGTTAAATAGCTAAGTATGTTTGGAATGCTGGATGGGTCACAATACCAATCCCCACCTCCGCCATAATTAACGCGGGCGATCGAAAATTCTTGGCCTAAAATAATATTTGTCAATAATAAAATGACTCCTATTGTAATAAAAGATTTCATTATACTAACCTAATAATCCTTATCTATTTTTCAATGGTGATAAATAAACTATGTTCCGTTATAAAATTATTATGTCGAAGTTAGTGTAAAATGTTATTAGTGGTAAAACTTTGGTTTATAGCTTAGACTTGCAATGAAATGCATCTAGCCATTACTTTACCATTGCATGCAATTAAGAATTTTCTCGGTTATTCTAATTTGCAGCCACATATCATTGGCCTCCACTGGTTCAGCTGCTGAAGATTCTCTCAAAACTTATTTTTGGGGATTAATAAAAATATATCCTAAACCAAAGATCCAATATGAACCAGGTTATTGGAAAAATAAGTTATTACATCCTCGTGAATTCCATCATCCCATTTCAATTATACCTTTAGAGTTACGTTATGGTATAAGTTACAATGGTGGCGGGGGTGATGATGGTGAAAATATGAAATCAGGCTGGGTCAAATATGATGAAGGTGTAGAAGGTCATTTTGATGCGGGGGGAAAAATAGCAAAGTGGGGCCATCAGCTTGATTTTGATTTTATGAAATTAAACCTGTCTAACTTTATTCTAAAGACCAGCTGGTTGGATATGCAAACTGGACTTAATTATCGTTCCGCTAACCTGCTTTTTCCTGATACAATTCCAATGAGTAATTGGGGCGCTGTCAACCCTAATTGGAATGTCAACCGAAAATTTTCGCCGAAGATTTCTGAATTTAGTTTAAGTCATGCGCTGGTATTTCAATGGTTCGAAGAGTTCTATTTTAATGCACGTTATACATGGGGGTTAGCAAAGACAAAATTTTATTATTCACCTAATTCTGATGCGTTGGATGAAACACCAGGGGGTTGGGGGCCATCGACCTCTTATGCATTTGGTGTAAGATTTATTTTTGATGCTGAGAAACAATATCGGTTTGCTGTAGGATTGGACCTTAAACATTCATACATCAAAATTAAGCATGTTGATGATCCAGATGATATAACACCAATCTCAGGCTTCCATTTACGGGATTATGGTATATATCTTACTCTAGCTGCTTTTTATGGTGGGAAATTGACTGCAGGTGACAATGCAAAAGAATATTATTATAGGGGGGATTTTATAGAAGCAAAGAAAATATTTAAAAATTTTATTGAGAAAAATCCCTCTCATAGTAATCTTTACCGAGCAGAGTCATATCTAGCCTTATGTAATGAGAAAATACCATATCAATTGTTTAAGGAAGGTATGCAGTTTGAAAATAATAGCATGACTGATAAAGCTGTAGAGAGATATCTAGCATCGCTACGTAATGCTGATTCTACTCTGGCAGTTGAAGTCAATGCACATCTTTATCGTATCGCCAGTTTGCGATTACAGGATGCTGAGCTATTAATGAGTAGGGGGAAGCATGATAAAGCATTAGCTATGGTTCAAAAAACAGCTCTTTTTTCAGAACGGGCTAGAAAGGAAATTCCTAGATTTGAAGCTTTGCAGAGTTTGGCTAATGGAAAAACAGCAATGAAATACCGTTTTTACGACAAAGCACTTCAATTATTTAATAAGGCATTATTGAAACATCCACCATTGAAAAGAGAAATAAATGCATATCATTATCAGATTTCAGCAATGATGGTAGAGGATATAGATCAAATACGTGATGCAAGTGAAATCAGGTTGGCAGTGATTGCCTTAGAAGAAGCAAAAAATTTGAGTGGCGGGATAGGTCCTGCAAATGAAAAAATATATAAGGTGCTTAAAAATAGGTTGGACGTGCTAGAACAGTTAACTATTCGATATGGGATTGATAAGCGGATGGAGGAAGAAAGAATGCGTCGTGCCAAGTTAAAAAGTGCTACAATCAGAATTGGCATGACCATACCACAGGTAATGGATATAATTGGGGAACCAGTAGAAATTATCCAAAAACAAAGTTTGAAAGGCAAAGATTCACAGCTTTGGCTGTATCCAATCCATAATGACCGAAATCTTGAACTATCATTTTTAGATTATAAATTATTTAAAATAGAATAAACTATAATAGGTGGGCGTTCCGGGTCAGGAACATGATTTCCCTTCCGACAACTTTAAGTATTCCTGTTGCGGGTACAGCTAAAAGCATTCCCAGCGGCCCAATAAGTGTTCCACCGATAAGTAATGCAATCATAACAACCAATGGATGTATACCAACACTTTCTCCAACCAGAATAGGCGTTACCAGGTTATTATCTATTTGTTGGACTATGAGGAACATTAGAATTATGTCCAAGATATAAAAAGGCGAGGGTACGGTGCTAAAAAGTTGGTGACTCAAAGCGGCTTCTGAACCAATGTTATTCATTACCGCAACAAGAATTGCAGGTAACATTCCTGCGAAGGGACCCACAAGTGGAATTAAATTTGCCAAGCCAGCGATAATACCAATAAACACGACTAAGGTAAGATTTGCACCCGTTGCATTTAGTATGTAAAGACCAATAATTGACATTATTGCGACGCTTGATGCTGCTAATAGTTGACCTTGTAAATAATTTGACACCTGACGTTCGACGTTAAATACAAGCCTTAACCCCAATTCAAAATATTTATTTGGGATGAACTGTACCAAAGATTTTTTGAACTCGTGATAGTTTGCTAAAAGAATTATGGTGAATATTAAGACCATGATTGCAGTAAAGATAAACCCCCCAATAGCGCCTGCCAAAGAGACTACATTTTGAATTATATCACCTACCATATCATTAATCTTTGATACAATGTTAGATGAATCTATATCAGGAATATTTACATGTTTTTTCAAGGCCAATTCCAGTCTTGCAGCTAATGAATTTAGGTTCTCTGCATATCCTTTAGTTTCTATCTGGCTGGAAAATTCACGGGCTTGTCCTAGCATTCCCGATGCGAAACTTTTCAGAAAAATAATGATAGCACTAATCAGGCTAATTGTTACAGTTAATACACTCAATGCTCTAGACTTTATTTGACTTTCTAAATAATCCACCAAAGGCAATAATATGGTTGAAAAAAGAAAAGCAAATATCAACATAGTGATTACTGAAGAGATGTATGGCCATATTATTGTTAAAGACCCAAACGCGATAACCATTAAGATTAAACGGTAAATTAACTGTAGATAATTTTTTTCCTGGCTCAAGATAATCTTGTCATTTAACTGATTGTGCTTGAATCAATAATTCATTTGTTTTTCGGAGACGGGTACAAACTACTTTGGATAAGTTTTGCAGAATTTTATTTCCTAGTGCAGGTTTTCTTTCAATTAAAATTTGAAGGTCTGATCGAAAAAATCCTAATAGTCTGGAATGATCAGTTGCAATGGCGGCCGCAGAACGTACTTCATCTTCCAACAAGGCCATCTCACCGAAAAAATCACCATTGGATAATTCGGCCAAAACTTGTGAATTACCACTTGCTTCGCCAACAATAATGTTTACTGATCCAGATTGAATAATAAACATTCCTTCACCAGGTGCGTGACGTTTAAAAACATATTCTTCTGGTTTATAGGTTCGATCGTGCAGCAACTTGCTAACTTCATTTAATTCTTTGTTATTGAGCTCTGCAAAAATCGGTATTTTTTTTATAATTGTAACTGTTTTGCTTTCAGCTTTGTCCCAATTATTAAATAGATTGGCCCAGTATGCGTTTTTCAAAATCCTCACCTCATTAATATGATTAGATAAAATAGACAAGGTTCTTAAGGCTTGTCAAGAGAACTCTTTAAGACAATATTAAAACCTTTTGGATGGGTTTTACTCTGCTAGGTAGTTTTGTATAGTATGGTTTTAAGATTATTGTTAATTAATGCCCTTACTTTTACTGCTTTTGTTTTCCCTCAGGAAAATCGGCGTGATTTTGACACGGAATTGGATTATCAATCAGAGGCTATTGATAAGGTTAGGAAAGAAATAGAGGAAACGCGGCGCAGGATCAAATCAGAAAAGAAAAAGGAGAAATCAACTGCACGACGATTAGCAAATATTGATAAAGAAATTTCTTTAACCGATAAACTTTATACTCAATTGAAACAGGAACTGGGTAAGACTGAGACTGAAATAGACAAATTATCAACAGCGATACAAGCAAATGAGCGTCAACTTGAAATTTTACGTGATAGGTATGCCGCAAGAGTTGTGCAAATGTATAAAAAGGGAACCTTGGCCGATATTGAAAAGCTCTTGAGTTCCACATCATGGCGACAGACTATATATCGAGCTAAATACATGGGAATAATATCTGACGTTGACCAAAAAACACAGAATAAGATAAAATCTTTACTGATTGATATAGGAAGACAAAGAATTGGTTTGGAATCTTCTTATCGAAACAAAGTTCGGTTAAAAAAAGACCAAGAAAATAGCAAAGTAACGCTTCGAGCAAGTAGGAAGAAACGCCAAAGAGAGTTGGATAAAATTCGTAATAATCAGTCTGAACTGACAAATTATCTTGAAGAAAAACAAGCTGGGATGCAAGAGTTGGAGAGTTTGCTAAAAAAAATCCGTCAGGAAAAATCCAGTTATGATCGGGCAAATCGTATACGCAAACAGCAGGCTGCATTAAAAACGCAAACATTTGGAAAACTTAAAGGACAGTTGCCATGGCCAGCAGCTGGCCGTGTTGTTAAAAGGTTCGGTCGGACTTGGAATTCAGAACGGAAAACAACTACTGAGAATCCTGGTATTGACATAAAAGGTAAACCAGGTTCTCCTATCCGCTCAGTAATAGGCGGTATCATTACAACTATAACCTATATTCGGGGATATGGTACCACAATAATTATTGATCACGGTGGAGGTTTTTATACAGTATACAGCCATGTGACAAATGTTGAAACTATTGAGGAAAGTGAGGTAAAGGCTGGTGATATCATCGCATACATGGGTGAAGCAGGAACTATTGATGGTTCAAAATTACATTTCGAGATTTGGGGTCATGGACAAAAATTAAATCCTGAAAAATGGTTGATGAAAAGATGACATTTATTGAGCTTAATGTTCAGAAATCTATTTGGAGAAAACTAAGTCAGGTAAAAAGCAAAAATCGCATTGCAAATGCTTATCTTTTTTCAGGATTTAAGGGATGTGGTAAGGAGGCGATAGCACTCAAATTCGCTGCGTATATTAACTGTCCTATCATTGAGGGTCCATGTGGAGAATGTTCTTCCTGTCGTCGATTTAGATCCTTACAGCATGAACATTTAAAATTGATTGTGCCCATGCCACGCGATGAAAAGTCATCAGTTAGCGCTAATGTAGCAGCGCTATTAGATGCAACTAAGATTAAAGCAAAAAATCCATTTTATAAAATCACCTTGCCAAAAGCCAATACGATTCCAATCAGTCATATTAGGGAACTACAAAAAGACTTGTATCTTAAATCTATAGAAACTGGTCGCAAGATAGTTTTGATTTATGACGCTCATATGTTATGTACAGGCGATGCATCATCTGCAAATGCAATATTAAAAATCCTCGAAGAGCCACCTAATAATACAACTTTTATTTTGGTTACTGATTATAAAGCTGATTTATTACCGACAATTTTATCACGTTGCCAGTGCCTGGATTTTCCCGCATTAAAAAGAGATGACGTAGTTACTTATCTGTTATCATCTGGTGTTGAAGATCATTTAGCGCATTTCGCTGCTAATATAGCTGATGGTGATATGCGCCGAGCACTTTCATTGATAGATTTTGGTAAGGATAATATTTTAGAGTTGGTGAAAACGTTGAGAGACTTGGTAACAGAAGAACACATAGAAAATTGGCGTTCGTTCAATCAAAATTACAGCAGGATGGCAAAAAATAATTTTTATGAATTCGAATTTCATCTATTTTTATTGCAATGGTGGTTAAAACAAGCTTATTTGCAACGATTAGGTAGCAATAACGCTGATGGTATCAATGGCATATCTGGTGATTTGCGAGAATTTAACGTCAATTTTCCAAACGCTGATTATTATACAATCAATAATATAATTGAAGAAACAATTATTGCTCCTCGGAAGAATTTTTACATGCCATTAATATTGACAAACTTTTTAATTGGTATCCAACAAAGTTTAAGTAATTAGATTTACTGATAGCAAATAATGTCAAATACCTTTTATATCACAACTCCGATTTACTATGTGAATGATAAACCGCATATCGGTCATGCTTATACAACAATATTGGCTGATGTACTAGCACGTTTTCATCGAAATCTAGGATATGATACGTTTTTTCTAACTGGTTTGGATGAACATGGACAAAAAGTGCAACTGGCTGCGGCAGAACGTAATGTAGACCCCCAGCAGCATTGTGATGAAATGGCACCACAATTCCTTGAATTATGGGAGGAATTGCACATTTCTAATGATGACTTCATACGTACTACGGAGCCAAGACATAAGCAAGTGGTCCAGAAATTTTTGCAGCAGGTTTTTGATAAAGGCGATATTTATAAGGATGAATACGAGGGATTATACTCTGTATCTGAAGAGAGATTTATAACTGAAAAGGAAGCGGAGAGTGGACAATTTCATGATATTAAGGAATTACAGGAAAAAAATTATTTTTTCAAAATGAGCGATTTTCAAGATCACCTTATTAATTACATTAAAGAACATGATACATTTATTCAACCAAAGCATCGTAAAAATGAAATTCTTGGTTTTTTACAACAACCCTTAGGTGACTTATGTATTTCACGACCAAAATCCCGGTTGAATTGGGGTATTGAACTGCCATTTGATAAAGATTATGTAACCTATGTGTGGTTTGATGCTTTGATTAATTATGTAACCGCAACAGGATATTTTACTGATGGCTCTTCTTTTAAGAAATGGTGGCCAGCAAATTACCATTTGATCGGTAAAGATATTTTAACGACCCATGCTGTTTATTGGCCCACAATGCTCATGTCAGCAGGGCTCCCATTACCAAAATCAATTTTTGCACATGGATGGTGGCTAAGCGATGATTCAAAAATGAGTAAATCAGTTGGTAATGTAATAAATCCTCTTGATTTGATTGTAGAGTACGGCGTTGACCCTGTCCGTTATTATTTAATGCGAGAGATGGTATTGGGTCAAGATGCAAATTTCACGTTGGATTCTTTTATTAAACGTTACAATAGTGACCTAGCTAATGATTTTGGGAATTTATTAAATCGTATATCAACCCTTATACATAAGAATTATGGTGGTATAATTCCTCATTCAAGAGAGCTCACCTTAGATGAAAAAAATATAAAAGATGCTGCTGTTAAATTAGTTAGTGAAATGGATGGAAAGATAATGAATATGAAAATTAATGAAGCTATTGAAGACATAATGCAATTTATCAGGCGGATAAATAAGTATATGGAAGAACAAGCGCCCTGGAAAATGGTGAAGGAAAATAAAGATGCCGCTGGACGAATATTATATACAGCTGGCGAATCACTACGGATTAGCGCTTCACTCCTTTCTCCTGTAATGCCAAATAGAACATCCATTTTGCTTGAAGCTTTAAATGCAGGAGAATCAACAGAATGGGGAGGCCTTAAATCGGGAAATAAAATTCGAGACCATCAGCCTCTTTTCCCGCGCATACAGACCTAACTTATCAATTTGTAATAATGTTAACTGACACCCATTGCCACCTATATTATGATGAAATTCAAAAAGACATAACCAATGTCCTAAATCGTGCTGAAAAGTTAGGCGTTAATCGCTTTATTTGTGTCGGTACGAATATGGAAGATTCCTTGCAGTGCTTTGATTTGGCTGAAAAATATGAGAATATTTTTGCTTCAGCTGGTATTCATCCACATGATTCTAAGAATGCCCCTCCAGATTTTCTTGATCAAATCAAAAAATTCATGAAATCCAGTAAAATGGTAGCTATTGGTGAGATGGGTTTAGACTATTACAGGAATATATCATTACCTGATATCCAAAATTCGGTTTTTCGTGAACAAGTGCAGCTCGCACAGGAGTTGAAAAAGCCGATTATTTTCCATAATCGGGATGCTGATATAGATGTAATTAAAGTATTGTCTGATTTTCCTGATGTGATTGGTGTGGCACATTGTTTTTCTTCCACTATTTCAACAGCAAAGACATTATTAAACATGGGTTATTATATTTCTTTTTCTGGAAACTTGACCTTCAAAAATAGCAACCTGCCGGAAGTTGCTAAGTACTTACCGCTCGATAGAATACTGGTTGAAACTGATTCTCCCTATTTAAGCCCCGTACCGTACCGTGGGAAAAGAAATGAACCTGGACGCACTAGGTATGTGGCCGAAAAATTAGCTGAAATACTTCAAGTACCTTTTGAATTGGTTGCGAGCAAGACAACAGAAAACGCAAGCCGGTTATTTCATATTTAATGGACCACCATTTTAGAAAGAAGTGGGGTCAGAATTTTCTAGTGGATAATAATCTACTGGATAAAATTGTATTAACAGTAAATCCGCAGGAAAATGATCATATCCTTGAAATAGGTCCTGGTGGAGGCGTTTTAAGCGAGAGGATATTACCCCAAGTAAAGGAAATGTTGGCTATTGAAATTGATCCCTTACTTGTAGATCAATTAAATAAACAAAAAAATTTAAATGGGTTAAATGTTATTCAAGGTGATATCTTAATTAATAATATAAGAGATTTACCTATCACGAATCCTGTAAGAGTCATCGGTAATATTCCCTATAATATTACATCACCAATAATTTTCTGGTTGATCGAGCAACTGGATTACTGGGATGATGCTTTTGTAATGACACAAAAGGAAGTTGCACAACGTCTTACAGCGAAAGTAGGTACGAAAGCTTATGGTCGGTTAACCGTAGTTGTTGGTGCTTATTTGAATGTCGATTATAGGTTTACCATACCGCCAAATGTATTCATTCCTAAACCTAAGGTGGATTCTGCATTTATCTGTCTAACCAAAAAGAAGCAGCCACTCATTGAAGATGAGAATTACATTAAATTTAATAAGATTGTAAAAGCTGCTTTTAACCAGCGTCGCAAGATGCTGCGAAATTCTATGAAAAGTTGGGAATTTTCAAAGTTAATTAAAGAAAAAATCGATTTTTCTCGTAGACCTGAAAGTCTTTCTATTGAAGAATTTGCCTTATTGGTAAAGTGAAATACTGATCTTAACAGGTTACTTGGGTCATATGTATTAAATAGTGTAAATTTGTTGGCTTTACTAAAAAATAACATCGGGGTGTAAATGGCAAAAACAGGAAGAACTGTAAATGAATCAAATCGTAGCTTAAGTCGATATCTTGAGGAAATCGGTGATTTTGAACCACTAAATCCAGACCGTGAAGTAGAACTTGCGATAAAGATAAAACAAGATAATCATAGTGCGCTTGAGGAATTAGTAAAAGCTAATCTAAGGTTTGTGGTATCAGTTGCTAAAGATTATCAAGGACAAGGGCTGCCTTTGACGGACTTGATCAATGAAGGTAATTTAGGATTAATTAAGGCAGCAGGACGATTTGATGAAACACGTGGATTTAAATTTATTTCATATGCTGTCTGGTGGATTAGACAATCAATCCTGCAAGCACTGGCAGAACATTCACGTATTGTTCGGTTACCGTTGAATCGTGTTGGTACAATTAGCAAGATCACAAAAACAGCTGAAAAATTGGAAGCTGAAATCGAACGCTCGCCTAACGAGAAAGAAATCGGACGACAATTGAATATGACATCGGATGAAGTTATTGATGCAATGCGAATATCGCGTCGACATCAATCACTTAATGCACCATTTAGGGATGGTGATAAAAATTCACTTATCGATATAATCAAGGATGATAATCAAATCGAACCGGATGCTCCACTAATGAATGATTCGCTTAAGGATGAGATCCGTAATTCTCTGGAGACACTTAAGGACAGAGAGAAAATGGTCATCAAGATGTATTTCGGTATTGAACGTGATTACGCGCTCACTTTGAATGAGATTGGTGAGGAGTTTAATCTTACCCGTGAACGCGTAAGACAAATTAAGGAAAAGGCAATTCGACGTCTTCGGCATCGTTCTCGCAGTAAGACATTAAGAAATTATTTAGGCTAATAATTTGAGGGAGGTGAGAATAAATGGTTGAGGTAACTGTTAGAGAAGGCGAGCCTTTGGAACGTGCTTTACGCAGGTTTAAGAAGAAATGGGAGCGCGCAGGAATTTTACGTGATGTTAGACAAAAATCATATTATGTAAAGCCCAGTGAAAGGAAGCGGGCTGAGCGTAAAAAAGCAGCTAGACGAATGACGAGAATATCACGCTACTAGTTTTCATAATAAATTATGAAAATGTTTGAAAAGGTTCGGGTCTTAAACCCGAACCTTTTTTATTTTTTGCCATGTTGATTCGTAGTATATCCGGTGTTCGAGGTCTGGTAAAAACAGACTTATTACCTGAAACCTGCGCTGCGTACGCAGCTGCAGTTCATACAATGTTCCCTGATGGTGTTATTATGATCGGAAGAGATACTAGACCATCAGGAGAACATTTATCGGATGCAATGGTGGAAATACTCCTGAATTATGGGAGAGATGTAATTTCATTAGGTATTGTGCCAACACCTACGGTGCAGTTTATGGTAGAGAGAACGGACGCTGTTGCTGGTGTTGTTATTACTGCTAGTCATAATCCTATTGAATGGAATGGGTTAAAATTTATCCGCGGTGATGGTACATTTTTTCGACCCGATGAATGTGATATCTTATTCTCTGTAGTAGATGAAGGTGTTGAAATTCCGAATCATGATATTGAGCATGGTACAACCTTTATGGATGTTAATGCTGTCCAGAAACATATTATCCAAGTAGTAAGCCTAAGTAGTGTCGATATAAATATAATACGTGAGAAAAATTTCAAGGTAGTGGTAGATGCTGTAAATGGCGCTGGTTATGATGCTGTACCAAGATTGCTTGAATCATTTAATTGCGAAGTAATCCGTATAAATTGTGAACCAAACGGTGAATTCACAAGAGGTACAGAACCATTACCAGAAAATCTAGAGATGCTTAGCACGGCGGTGGTTAGAAATAATGCCGATGTTGGATTCGCTGTGGATCCAGATGCTGATCGTTTAGCAGTTGTATCTGAGGATGGAAAACCATTAAGTGATGAATATACCTTAGCCATAGCAGGTGATGGCTATATCAGGCAAAAGAAAACACAAGAAACTTTCGT
>ENA-UPTF01000625-UPTF01000625.1-marine-metagenome-genome-assembly--contig:-NODE-625-length-24156-cov-4.606254_pt1 | contig 24156 bp, 17 predicted proteins | sample MGYA00238166_ERZ767019 | MGnify/ENA primary metagenome ERZ767019 (study PRJEB28930, sample SAMN06266391) | marine metagenome | isolation source: Sea water from 250 m depth | place: Atlantic Ocean | study... | reverse complement strand
CCAAATGAATAATTTGTTTATGAAATTTCTTATAATCTTTTGACAAATAATCTTTGATGTCTTTGTCTCTATAAATTTTTCCTTTTTTTAAATTAACCGCAATTAGCTGTCCTGGTCCGAGTCTTCCTTTTGATGTTATTTTGCTTTCGGGAATTTGGACCATACCTGTTTCGGAACCAGCACAAAGGATTTTATCAGATGTGATTGAATACCTTAACGGACGTAATCCATTTCTATCTGTTGCGGCTATTACCCATTTACTATCAGTAGCACAAATTGCTGCTGGTCCATCCCAAGGTTCAATTGTGGTGTTTAGAACATCAAAAAGTTGTTGATGAGCTTTAGGTAAAATTTTACTTCTTTTTGACCAAGCATCTGGCATCATCATCAATTTAATTAATGGTACTGATTTACCAGAGTGAATTAATAATTCAAAAACATTGTCCAATGCAGCAGAGTCTGAATTACCAGGTGTTATAACTGGTTTTAAATCTTCTACATTTTCAAAAAGATCGCTCGACATATCCTGTTCGTGAATTTTCATCCAATTGATATTTCCTTTTAAAGTGTTTATTTCGCCGTTGTGTGCCAAAGATCTAAAGGGCTGAGCTAATTTCCAACTTGGAAAAGTATTGGTAGAAAATCTTTGATGAAAAATGGCGAATCTAGAAATAAATCTAATATCTTTTAGATCTGGGTAAAAATCAGATAAAGCTTCAGCTAAAAACATGCCTTTATAAATGACGGATCTAGAACTCAAAGAACAAATATAAAAATCATTAATTTGTTCATTTTTAGTAATTTTTAATATTTTTTTTCTTGAAACAAAAAGCAGACGCTCTAATTCATTTCTCTCAATTGACTTGTTACTTTTAAAAATCACCTGAGTAATTTCTGGTCTGTTTGAATCTGCAGTAGCTCCAAGAACACTTGGATTTACTGGAACTTGTCTCCAACCATAAATGTAGAAGTCATTTTCTAATAAAATTTGTTCGACTATTGTTTTTGATTTTTCTTGCTCAGAATATTCATTTTTAGGCAAGAAAATCATACCAACACAAATTTCTTCTTCACCCTTATGTTTATGACCGGTATCTCTGATTTTTTCTAAAAAGAAATCTTTTGGAATTTCAACACATATACCAGCTCCATCTCCTGATTTACCGTCTGCATCAACAGCACCTCTATGCCAAACAGCCTTTAGTGACTCGATGCCATATTCTACAACCTGTCTTCTTTTTTTGCCGTCTAGCGAAGCTATTAGTCCAACTCCGCATGCATCGTGTTCTAAAGATGGATCGTAAGAATAATTTTCCTCCAAAAGCTTTTTATTTTTTAAATATAAATTCATGCAGCTTGCTCTTTTTTTCTATGAATATTGTTTAGGTATTTTTCTATTTGGACAGCAGCATCTCTTCCATCTCTAACTGCCCACACCACTAGAGAAGCTCCTCTAACTATATCTCCAGCTGCAAAAACTCCTGGCAAATTTGTTTGCATTGTCTTTAAATCAATCTTAATTGTTCCCCAACGTGAAACTCCAAGATTTTCTGAATTAAAAAGTTTTGGTATATCTTCTGGATCAAAGCCTAATGCCTTAATAACCATATCAGCATCAAGTTTATAATTTGAATTTTTAATAATAATGGGTTTTTTCCTTCCTGATGCATCTGGTTCTCCTAGTTCCATCTTGGTAACCTCTACGCCTTCAACCTTTTGCTTTCCAATAAATTTATTAGGACTTGATAACCATAAAAATTCAACTCCTTCTTCGATAGCATTACTAACCTCTCTTGCTGACCCTGGCATGTTATCTCTGTCTCTTCGATAAAGACACTTGACAGAAATTGCCTTCTGTCTAACCGCAGTTCTAACACAGTCCATCGCTGTATCACCTCCACCAACTACTACAACCTTCTTGTTTTGAGCGTTTAAGGTTCCATCATCAAAAAGTTTAACCTGATCTCCCAATCCTTTTCGATTTGAAGCTGTTAAAAAATCCATTGCTGGAAATATATTTTTCAAATTAGTTCCCTCAATATCAACGTTTCTGGCTTTATAAACGCCGGTTGCAATTAATATTGCATCATGCTTTTCTTTTAACTCATCAAGAGTTACATTTTTTCCTACTTCAAAGTTTTGTTTAAATTTTATTCCTGAATCTTTAAGAAGTTTTGTTCTTCTTTCTACTACAAACTTCTCAAGTTTAAAATTCGGGATGCCATAAATTAATAATCCGCCTGGTCTATCATAGCGATCGTATATTGTTATCCCAAAGCCCGATTTTCTTAGTTCCTCTGCACAAGCCAAACCTGCGGGTCCTGCTCCTACGATCCCCACTGATTGATCTTTTTCTTTTTTTACCCTAATTGGTTTAATCCAACCTTTTTCCCAAGCTGTGTCTGTAATATATTTTTCAACTGAACCTATAGTAACTGTGCCATGACCAGATTTTTCTATAACACAATTTCCTTCACATAGTCGGTCTTGTGGGCAAATTCGACCACAAATTTCTGGCATATTGTTTGTGCTCTGTGCAAGTTCATGAGCCTCTTCTAATCTGCCCTCCGCTGTAAGTTTTAACCAATCAGGAATGTTATTATGAAGTGGACAATGGATCTGACAAAAGGGTACTCCGCACTGAGAACATCTGCTGGATTGCTCTTTTGCTTTTTTATTAATAAATTCACTATAAATCTCATTAAAATCCTGTTTTCTCTCACCCACAGATCTTTTGGGCGGATTTTGGAGATCTACATTTACAAATTTCAGCATCTTCTCTGACATCGCCCCAAAATAATTGATTAGAAAAGAGTTTTAAAGGAAATTTAGGTCAATATTGTTTACTTTGTTCTAAAAAAAACCTTTGTTTATAAGCATTTTATATGCATACCAGATATGCAACATTTTAAGTGAACTCAATAGTTGAATTAAATATAAATTACCTAACCAAAGAATGGAAAATATTCTTCAGATAATTTTAATTTCAATAATCCAAGGGGTTACCGAATTTATTCCAGTAAGCTCATCAGCTCATGTCAATCTGTTATCTAAAGTATTCGGATATCAAGATATTGAGTTAATCATTAATGTAAGTGCTCATTTTGGATCATTAATTGCTGTAATCTTTTTCTTTAGAAAGGAAATTTTTCAATTTACTAAAAATAAAAACTTATTTTTCAAAGTAATAATATCATCAATACCATTAGGTTTTGTTGGTTTTTTTCTTATAAAATATGGATTGATTTCAAATTTAAGAACCCTGGAAGTGATCGGTTGGGCAACAATTATATTTGGTTTGCTACTTTATGTTTCTGACAAATGTAAGATAAACCAAAATATTGAAAACAGCTTCACTATTAAAAGTGCAATAATAGTAGGTTTATTTCAGGTCTTGGCACTAATTCCAGGTGTGAGCAGATCAGGGATTATAATCACTGGATCTAGATTCTTAAAATTTAATAGAGTGGATTCTGCAAAAATATCGTTTTTACTTTCCATACCTGCTTTGGGAGGTTGGAGTCTGTATGGTTTTTACGACTTAATAAAGGAAAATAACAATTTATTAAATACAGGCGCAATTTTTACAGCTTTTTTATCATTTATATTCTCCTATCTAACCATTAAATATTTCTTGGTTTATTTAAAAAAATTCAATTTAAGTTTCTTTGTAGCTTATAGGGTGATATTAGGAACAATATTGCTTATTCTGGCTTATTTATAGTACGAATGTCAAAATGAGAATAATAAAAAATACAATGACAAAAAATAAAATAACGGCTTTTGCAAGAGGTAAACGTGTCAAAAATTGCATATCTATTCTAATAAATAACAAAAAGAAATATTTAAATCAATGGCTCTAGTTTTAATAACAGGCTCGTGTGGATTAGTTGGTTCAGAATCTTCTATGTTTTTTGCGAAAAAGGGTTTTGAAATTTTGGGTATAGACAATAATTCAAGAAGGTCTTTTTTTGGAAAAGACGGAGACATAAATTGGATAAAAAACAAATTAAAAAAAAATATAAAAAACTATAAGCATTCTAATTTGGACATTAGAGATTATAAAGGTTTAGAAAAGATTTTTAAAAAATATAAAAAAAGAATTAAATTAGTTATTCATTCCGCTGCTCAACCATCGCATGATTGGGCAAAAAATAATGTATTTAAAGATTTCGATATAAACGCTAAAGGAACAATAAACCTGTTAGAGCTCACAAAAAAATACTGCTATGATGCTCCATTTATATTTATGTCAACTAATAAAGTATATGGCGATAATCCTAATAGATTACCTTTGATTGAAAAAAAAACCCGCTGGGAAATAAAGTCTAATCACCTTTATAAAAATGGAATTACCGAAAAAATGTCTATTGATGATTGTGTACATAGTTTTTTCGGTGCCTCGAAAAGTTATGCGGATTTAGCGGTGCAAGAATACGGAAGAAATATTGGTCTTAAAACTGTTTGTTTCAGAGCAGGATGTATAACTGGGCCTAATCATTCTGGAGCAAAACTACATGGTTTTTTATCTTATTTAGTGAAAGTAGCTTTGGAAAGAAAAAAATATTTTATTTACGGCTACAAAGGAAAACAAGTTAGAGACAACATACACAGCGCTGATGTTGTTTCGTGTTTTTGGGAATATTTTAAAAAACCAAGAAGAGGGGAAATTTATAATATGGGTGGAGGAAGAAAATCTAATTGCTCAATAATTGAAGCATTTCAAATCATTGAAAAACTCACAAATGTTTATACAAAAAAAGAATTAAAAAAAGAAAACAGAGTCGGCGATCATATTTGGTATATATCGAGTATGAAAAAGTTCAAAATTCATTATCCAAAATGGAAGCAAGTCTATAATTCAGAAAGAATTATTGATCAGCTCTTGTCAAATACCTAGCTTTAAAAAGTTAGAAATTAGCTCTAATCCTTTTTTTCCACTTTTCTCTGGATGAAACTGACACCCTATTAACGTATCTTTCGAAACAATTGCTGGAATTTTGTGACCACCAAAATTATAAGTCGCTACAACATTTGTTTTTTCACTTGGATTAACAAAGTAAGAATGAACAAAATAATAAAGATCTTTTTCATTAAGCGAGTTCACAAATTTAGAGAAGTGTTTATTAGTAAATTGTTTGTTTAGATTCAGCTTAAACCAACCCATGTTTGGGATTTTTGGTTTTTCTTTTTCTTTTGAATTTGTTGGTAACTTTTTAACATTTCCACTAATTAGACCAAGACCCTTGCTTGGTCCAAACTCTTCACTTTCATCAAAAAATAATTGAAGCCCAAGACAAATTCCAAAAAGGGGAATTTTTTTTTCTTTTACTTGGTCTAAGGTTTCAATTAGTTTTCTTTTTTCAATAGTTTCCATAACTTTTCTAAAAGCTCCAACTCCTGGAAAAAATATTTTGTGTGCTGATAAAATTATTTTTGAATCCTCAGTTACAGTTACATTGGAATTAAATCCTTCCACCGCTCTCTTTAAGCTTAAAATATTACTGCTTCCAGTATTAATAATAGCAATTTTTTCCAAGTTCAATTTCCCTATAAAATTTCTTCAAATTGGAGGTCCCAGAAGGATTTGAACCCTCAACCTTCTCGTCCGTAGCGAGACGCTCTAATCCAATTGAGCTATGGGACCATATTACTTTGAAGTATCAAAGAAATCACTAAGTTTAAAGGGTTTTTATATATCATTGATATCCGTCAAATTTGAATGTAATTATTTTAAAAATGTCTGACAAAAAAACTGTAGTAATAACGTCGGCTGTAAGAACCGCCATAGGATCATTGGGGGGCACCCTAAAAAATATTCCAGCTCATAAATTAGGTTCTACTGTAATTTCAGGAGCAATAAAAAAATCAAGTTTGAAACCCTCTGATATAAACGAGGTTGTCATGGGACAGGTGCTTACAGGTGGGACCGGACAAAACCCAGCGCGTCAGGCTTCTATGGACTCAGGGATACCTAAAGAAACTCCTTCTTATGTTGTAAACCAAGTTTGTGGATCAGGATTAAGATCTATTGCCTCAGGGTTTCATTCAATTATTTCGAACAATTCAAATATAGTTGTTGCAGGAGGACAAGAGAGTATGTCTCAAGCTCCACATGTAATTCATTTAAGAAATGGAAAAAAACTTGGCGACACCGAATTAATTGACTCTATGATTAAAGACGGACTTTGGGATGCATTTAACGGTTACCACATGGGAATTACCGCAGAAAATGTTGCTCAACAATTTCAGGTTACAAGAAAAGATCAAGATAAATTTGCATTTGACTCACAAACAAAAGCTTTAAAGGCACAAAAAGAAAATAAATTTGATAATGAAATTCTGCCTTTCGTTATTCAATTAAAAAAAGGCAGTGCAACTTTCAAAAAGGATGAGCATCCTCGTGAAGGTATTTCGATGGAAGCCTTAGAAAGACTCAAAACTGCTTTTCAAAAAGACGGAACTGTAACTGCTGGTAATGCTTCTGGGATTAATGATGGAGCTGCAGCAGTAGTACTGATGTCAAAAGAAGAGGCTAAAAAAAGAGGAATAAAGCCTTTGGCAGAAATTAAATCTTGGGCATCGTGTGGTGTTGATCCTTCAGTTATGGGAACGGGACCAATTCCATCGTCAAAAAAGGCATTGGAAATTGCCGGTTGGAAATCTAAGGACTTAGATTTAATAGAGGCAAATGAAGCCTTTGCGGCTCAAAGCTGTGCTGTGGTAAAAGAGTTATCTTTGCCAATGGAAAAAGTAAATGTTAATGGTGGTGCGATAGCATTGGGTCATCCAATTGGAGCTTCGGGGACAAGAGTTTTTGTTACACTTATTCATGAAATGTTAAAAAGAGATTCGAAAAAAGGTTTGGCTACACTGTGCATTGGAGGTGGTATGGGTGTTGCTATGTGTGTTGAAAGAAAATGAGAATTTCAAAACAAATAAAACGAGACTCTAGTAAATCGAAAAAAAAATTGCCAATTACCATTAGAGGCTATCAGATTTATTATATAACAATAATAGCTATTGTTCTTTTAGTTGGCTTTAGCCAAGTATTTTCTTAATAAAATTTTTTGTATTAATACCCGAGAGTTTATATCTGCTCTCTTTTTTTTAAAAATAAGTCTTAAAAGTTGCATAAAACATATTGCAAAATCAGAGTGTCAAAAAAGCGGATAAAATGTGTCAAAAATTGTGTATAATAGCCATATGGCAAAGAACATTTCCGTTCCTGATATTGGTGATTTTAAAGAAGTAGAAATAATTGAAGTTCTTGTTAAGCCTGGAGACGAAGTCAAAAAAAATGATCCTATTGTTACTTTAGAAAGCGATAAGTCTAGTGTTGAAGTACCATCTCCCTTTGAAGGTAAAATTTCCGAATTAAAAGTTAAAATTGGAGATAAAGTTTCTGAAGGTAGTATTTTAGCTACATTAGAAGGCGGTAAAGTTAAAGAAGAAGAAAAACCGGTTAAAGAAGAAAAAAAACCAGTTAAAGAAAAAAAAATTGAACCCCAAGAAATTTTAAATGAAGATAGAACGAATGGTCAGATTGTAAAAAGAGAGAAAGTCTATGCACAAGCAAACTCAAAAGATGATATTGATCCAATAGAAACTCAAGAATGGATCGATTCATTAAAAGGGGTTATAGAAAATGATGGCTCTGGTAGAGCTGGTTATCTTATTAAAAAAATAATAGATGAAGCTTATTCTGAAGGATTAATTTTACCAGATACAAGAACAACTCCATATATAAATACTATTCCGGCATCAGCAGATATCAGATCTCCAGGAGATCAAAATATAGAAAGAAAAATACGAGCCTATATTAGATGGAATGCTGCAGCCATGGTCGTGAGAGCAAACAAAAAAAATCCTGAACTGGGAGGTCACATAGGAACATTTGCCTCTGCTGCAACTTTATATGACATTGGAATGAATCATTTTTGGAGAGCAAAAAATAATAAGTTCGGTGGAGATTTAATTTATTTTCAAGGTCACTGTGCACCCGGAACGTATGCTAGAGCTTTTTTGGAAGGAAGAATTAATCAAAAGCAGTTGGATAGGTTTAGACAAGAGGTAGATCCTGGTGGCCTTTCATCATATCCGCATCCTTGGCTCATGCCAAAGTTTTGGCAATTTACAACGGTTTCCATGGGCCTAGGCCCAATGATGGCAATTTATCAAGCAAGATTTACTAGGTATCTTATCAATAGAGGTCTTTTAAAAAATCAAGATAGAAAAATCTGGTGCCATATAGGAGACGGAGAAATGGATGAACCTGAAAGTTTAGGGGCAATAGGTTTGGCTGCTCGAGAAAAATTAGATAATTTAATTTTTGTAGTAAATTGTAATTTACAAAGACTTGATGGTCCTGTCAGAGGTAATGGAAAAATAATTCAGGAACTAGAGGGCAGATTTAGAGGTGCAGGCTGGAATGTAATTAAAGTAATTTGGGGATCATATTGGGATCCTCTTTTATCAAAAGATAAAACTGGTTTACTTGTTAAAAGAATGACTGAAGCTGTTGATGGTGAATATCAGGCATTTAAAGCGAAAGGTGGTGCTTACGTAAGAGAGAAATTTTTTGGAAAATATCCTGAATTAAAGGAGTTGGTCGCTAATATGACTGATGCAGATATTTGGAAATTAAATAGAGGTGGACACGACCCTCATAAAGTTTACTCAGCATATCATGCGGCAATGCAATCTAAAGGAAAACCAACAGTAATATTAGCTAAAACAATTAAAGGTTATGGAATGGGTAAATCAGGTGAAAGTATGAATACTACCCATCAACAAAAAAAATTAGATGAAAAAGATTTGCTTTATTACAGAGATCGTTTCAATGTTCCCTTAACCGACCAACAAGTAAAAAATATAGAATATTATAAACCATCAGATAGCTCCGAAGAAATTAAATATCTTAAAAATTGTAGAATAAAACTTGGAGGTAACATTCCAGAAAGAACAACGTTTGCAAAATCAATCAAAACACCGCCTGCTGATATATTTAAAAGTTTTATGGAATCTACCGGGGAAAAAGAAATGTCTACGACTATGGTCTTAGTTAGAATGTTGGCTAACCTATTAAGAGACAAGAATGTAGCGCCAAGACTGGTTCCTATAATAGCAGATGAAGCGAGAACCTTTGGTATGGAAGGATTTTTTCAAAAAATAGGAATTTATGCTCATGAAGGTCAAAAGTATGAGCCTGTGGATTCTGAACAATTAAGTTCTTATAGAGAAGATAAAAGTGGCCAGGTTTTACAGGAAGGTATAACCGAAGCTGGTGCAATGTCGTCTTGGATAGCGGGAGGCACAGCTTACACAAATCATGACATAGAAATGATTCCGATTTATTTATTTTATTCAATGTTCGGATTTCAAAGAACTGCTGATCTAGCTTGGGCAGCTGCAGACTCTCAGACAAGAGGTTTTTTAATTGGAGCTACCTCTGGTAAGACAACGCTTGCCGGGGAAGGTCTTCAACACCAAGACGGTCACAGTCATGTATTAGCTTCTACTATACCCAATTGTGTTAGTTACGATCCAACTTTTGCATACGAAATGGCAGTAATTTTTAGAGATGGATTAAGAAGGATGCATGAAAAGAAAGAAAATATCTATTACTACATCACCGCAATGAACGAAAATTACTCCCATCCCGCAAAACCTGCTGGATCAGATCAGGGCATCCTTAAGGGAATGTACTTGTTTAAAGAGTTCAAAGGTAAGGGGAAAGCAAAAGTACAAATGCTTGGATCAGGAACCATATTGAGAGAAATTATTAAAGCTGCTGAAATTTTATCAAAAGATTATGGTATCGACTGTAAAGTTTGGAGTGTTACGAGTTTTAACGAGTTAAAGAAAAATGGAATGGAAGTAGAGAGAAAAAACCTTTTAAGCCCATCTGAAAAACCAAAAAAAAGCTACGTTGAAACTTGTCTGCACGGGCAAGAAGGTATGGTAATCGCTGCCTCTGACTATATAAGATCTTACTCCGATCAAATCAGACCATTCATTAAAAAACCTTTTTATTCTCTTGGTACAGATGGGTTTGGAAGAAGTGACACCAGAGAAAAGCTAAGAAAATTTTTCGAAGTTGATAAAAAACATATTGTCGTATACACCTTAAGTGCTCTTGCAAATGAACAACTATTGGAATCAAAACAGGCTGAAAAAGCAATTAAAAAATATAATGTTGATCAAAATAAACTTTTTCCAACAAAGCTTTAAATCAAAATGTCAGAAGAAAAGAAAATACTAGTTCCAAATATTGGAGATTTCAAAAATGTTGAGGTTATAGAAGTATTGGTTAAATCTGGACAAGAAATAAAAAAAAATGATCCTCTAATAACTCTAGAAAGTGACAAATCAAGTGTAGAAGTTCCGTCTACATACGATGGAAAAGTAAAGAAAATTACCGTTAAAGTTGGAGACAAGGTTTCAGAGGGTAGCGAAATTCTTTTAATAGAGTCCACGTCTGAGAAAAATGAGAGCAAAAAAATTAGTAAAGTTGAAACAGCAGTTCCAGTAGTTGAAAAAAAGAAGATATCTAAACAAATTGCTCCAGCAGTAAAAAAATTAGACAAAGATCGTGTTTCCTCTGCTAGCCCAAAAGTTAGAAAATTTGCTAGAGAACTTGGGGCTAATATAGTTGAAATTTCTGGTTCTCAAAGAGCAGGAAGAGTAACGGAAGAAGATGTAAAAAAATTTGTTAAATCTCAAGTTTCAGTTAATCAAGGAAAAGTAGAAAAAAAAATTTATAAAGACGAATATCCTCACGAAGCATTTGGTGGAGTGGAAGTCAAAGATTTGCCAAGAGTAAAAAAATTATCTGGATCGCAACTTGTCAGGTCTTGGACTGAAATACCTCATGTTACTCAACATGATGAGGTTGATGTTACCGAAATGGAACAATTTAGAACATCCTTGATTGATAATTATACGGGTGAAAGAATAAGAATAAGTCCTTTGGCCTTCATAACTAGAGCGGTTGTAAATGCTCTAAAAAAATATCCAAATTTTAATTCATCTATCGATAGCCAAAATAATAAATTAGTTTTTAAAAAGTATTTTCATATTGGTTTTGCGGTAGATACACCTCACGGCCTAATGGTACCCAAGATAAGAAATGTTGATCAAATGGGCCTAAAAGAAATTTTTGAAGAATTAAAAAGAGTAAGCAAAGCATGTAAAGAACTAAAGATAGATAAAAAAGAATTTTTTGGTGGTTCTATCACAATTTCAAGCCTGGGAGGTATTGGTGGAAACTTTTTTACACCAATAATCAACCCCCCTGAAGTTGCTATACTTGGAGTTGGAAAAACATTTGAAAAAATTAAAAAAATTAATGGTCAATTCATTACAAGAAAAATGCTCCCAATATCCCTATCTTATGATCACAGAGTAATAGATGGTGCTGAAGGTGCTAGATTTTGTGTCCACTTGTCCCAAAGTCTAGGAAAAGACTTTGCATTTAAACTGGCTGTTTAAATGAATAAAAGAATATTCTCACTAATTTGTGCAATTTCATGCTCTGTTATTTGGGGAACCTCTTTTGTGGCTCAAGATATGGGTATGGATTATATCGGGCCATACACATTCGCAGCAAGTAGATTGCTCTTAGGTTTTTTAGCTCTTCTTCCTTTTTTTTTTATTTTCGAATATAAAAAAGTTAAAGAAAGTAAATTAAGTTTAAAAATTGCAGCAGGCTATTGGTTCTTAATAGGATTTTCTTTAGCAGCAGGGAATGCTCTTCAGCAAATTTCACTTTTGTATACTGATGTTGCAAATTCTGCAATTTTTACAATACTCTATGTAGTTATTGTGCCGATATTATCTTATTTTTTGTTTTCAAAAAAAATACACCGCTCTGTTTGGCCGTCTGTTATTCTGTGTTTAGTTGGTGGTCTATTTTTAAGTGAACTAAACAATATAAGAGTTCGTTTTGGTGACTCGCTAGTTGTTGCTGGTGCCTTTTTTTGGGCATTGCATATAATCTATATAGCAAAGTTTATTAAAATATTTAATTACCCAATCACTATAGCTACTTTTCAATGCTTAACAGCCTCGATAATGTCATTTATTCCGGCATTTTCTTTTGAGTATATTTCTCTTCAAGTGCTTTTAATGGAAAGCAAGGAGCTCCTTTATGCCGGTGTATTATCAAGTGGAATTGCTTTTCTGCTTCAGGTATATGGACAACAAAATTTATCTCCTGCACCTGTAGCAATTATTTTTTCTTTGGAAGGCGTCTTTGGTACAATGGCTGCATGGATGATCTTAGGTCAGTACCTAAACGAATTTAAAATTTTGGGAATAGTTATAATTTTATCAGCTGTTATTTTCTCACAACTAGCGCCAATGTATGATAAAAGGAAATATGGACGAAACTAATTCAGGTTATTCGAAGCATGTTGGTGGATTAAAAGGAAAAAAGATTGATGACTCTAATTATGAGTATCAGACCACAGTCAAAGATATGCATCTAAATACGGCTGGAATGGCTCATGGTGGTTTTCTTACTTTTATTGCCGATACAGGAATGGGAAACGCAGCTCACAGAGTAGCTGATGGAAAGCAATGCGTAACAATTTCAATAGAAATGAAATTTATTTCCGCAGGTAAGCCGGGGGATAATTTAATTGCTAAAGTAAAAGTTCAAAAAAAAACAAGAACTTTAGTTTTTTTAACTTGTGAAATAATTAATTCTCAAGGTGTAGTGGCTGTAACTTCAGGAGTGTGGAAAATTCTAAAACCCTAAACTGGCTTTCTTCTATAATTCAAATATCCAAAAACAAACAAAACTAAGAACGCAAATGGATAGACTATTGCCTTATTAGGTCTATTTAAATTCTCAACTTTAAATTCTGTTATCTGATCATCAAGTGATAATCCTATTTTTTTAGCAAGACCATTCCATTTTAGATTGTCAATAACAAACTTTCCATCTTTTGAGATCACGGAAATTCCCAATTTTTCTAAATCATAATTTTCTTCAAAAGAATTCTTTGGAATAACAAAAAGTTTATATCTTTCCCCATACTCGGTTACCCTGGTAATCTTAACACGAACTTCTTTCTCTGGTTTCAAAATTAATTCTTGGCTTTGATTCAAATCTTTAAAATTATATTCAGGTGTAAATTTATTTAATATGAAACCTGGTCTCAGTAAAGCAGCTGCAATAACTAGAAAAATTATAATTTCATAAATTCTAAGCTTGTTAAAAAACCATCCTTGTGTTGCTGAAGTGAAAACGAGTATTCCTGCCAAGGATGTAAAGATAACGATTAAACCATGCCAAATATTTTCAACACCAATCAAAAGCAGTTCATGATTAAACAAAAATACAATAGGAAGAATTCCTGTTCGTAAACTATACCAAAAAGATTGAACTCCCGTTCTTAAAGGATCTCCCCCAGATATTGCTGCAGCCGCATAGGAGGCTAAACCGACCGGTGGCGTTATATCGGCCATTAATCCATAGTAAAATACAAATAAGTGAACTGCTATTAGTGGAAATATGTAGCCTGATGCATTTCCTACATCAACCAATACTGCTGCCATTAAAGATGCAACAACAACATAATTAGCTGTGGTTGGAAGACCCATCCCTAAAAGCAAACACAATACAATTGTTAGAAGAATTAAAATAACAACATTATCTTTTGCTAAAGACTCAACTACAATAATTAAGTTTGTACTTAACCCTGTAGAACCAACTGCACCAACTATTACGCCGGCTGTCGCTATCGCAACTCCGACTCCGACCATATTATAAGCACCTTTTTGAAAACCTGTTATTGATTCATTGAACCATTTCTTCAAAGGATTAATAAAATCTTTATCTTTTGAACCATCAATAAGTTTTTTTATTAGATTGACTGCTAGTAAAGTAACTATTGTATAAAATATTGAGAAAGAAGCTGTAAGTCTTAAATAAACTAACAAATAAATTAAAACAAAAATTGGGATTAAGAAATGAAGGCCTGAAATAAAAGTTTTGCCTAAGTTTGGTATATCCTTTTCTTCCATACCTTTAAGATTTAGTTTTAGAGCCTCAAGGTGAGAAATATAAAACAAAGCTATGTAAGATATAATCGCAGGCAAAAATGCGTGCTTAACTACTTCAAAATAAGTAATTCCAATAAAGCTAGCGATAATAAAGGCTGCTGCTCCCATAACGGGCGGCATTATTTGCCCATTAACTGATGCTGAAACTTCGATGGCCCCTGCTTTCTCTTTGGAGAAACCAGTTTTTTTCATTATCGGAATAGTAAATGTTCCGGTTGTAACAGTATTTGCAATGGATGAGCCTGAAATTAAACCTGTCATTCCTGATCCAAGTATTGCTGCTTTGGCAGGACCGCCTCTCATTTTTCCGACCATAGCAAAAGCTAAATCTAAAAAATATTTACCACCTCCAGCGGTATCTAATAGAGCTCCAAATAATACAAAAAGAAATATAAAATCTAAAGAAACACTAATTGGTATTCCAAATATAGCTTCCTGATCAAACCAATGATAACCAACGAGCCTTTTTACTGAAAGTCCACCATGAGAAATTATATCAGGAAAATATTGTCCAAAAAAAGAAAATAATAAAAATGCTGTAGCCACTAACACAAGTGGCAAACCAATTACTCTTCTGGTGGACTCTAATAATACTAAAATTCCAAAAGATCCAATTATTAGTTCAATGGGTACAACAAATTCTTTGCCTAAAAAATTAAAATCTAGATTTAATAATATTCCGCCTCTATCAACTATCTGATCATAAAAAAAATAAATATAAATACATGCAGAAAATGCCATACAAGCAAGAACCACATCGGCAACACCTACCTTCCCGCTTTTTTTGTTCAACGGAAATATTAAAAATGCCAATAAGAGGGCAAAACCAAGGTGTATGGCTCTTGCTGGCAGTCCCTTAAAAAGACCAACACCAAACATAAATGGAAATGGAGAAGCATACCAAAGCTGAAACAATGACCATATAATTGCAATAGCTGCTACAATCTTTAAATGTAATCCAGAAAGATTGCGGGTTGGTGACAAATCCTCTTGAATTTTTTTGTCTATAAAACTTTCTTTTCCATTTGTCATAAATTCTGAAGATACTCTATTATAAAAAAAAGGCCCAATAAAATATTGGGCCTTTTAATTTTAAATGTAAAAAATTATTACATTAATCCAGCTTCTTTATAGTATTTAACAGCGCCTGGATGTAATGGAGCTGAAAGACCATCTTTAATCATGTTTTTCTTTTCAAGAAAACCAAAAGCAGGATGTTGTTTTTTGAAATCATCAAAATTTTCCATAACAGCTTTTGTTACAAGATAAACAAGTTCTTCAGATACGTTAGCGCCAGTTACAAATGTAGCTTTAACACCAAAAGTAGTTACATCTTTTTTCTGACCTGTGTAAGTACCTTTAGGTATCACTGCTTTTGCATAGTAATCAGCGCCATCAATTAAACCTTGAACAGGTCCACCTGTAAGATTTATAGGCATAGCTTTTGCTGCGCAAGTAGCTGCTTCTTCCATAGCTCCGTTAGGAAATCCTACAGAGTATCCAAAAGCATCTATTTTTCCATCGCATAAAGCTTTTACTTGCTGTGAAGATGTTAATTCAGTAGTTCCTTTGAACATACCCATATCAGCACCCATAGCTTTCATTAGCTCTTCCATAGTTCCTCTTTGACCAGAACCTGGGTTACCAATGTTAACCACTTTGCCTTTTAAGCCATCAAAGTTTTTAACTTTAGCTTTTTTTCTTGCCCAAATTTGAAAAGGTTCGTTGTGAACTGAAAAAACAGCTCTTAAATCACCAAACTTTTTTCCTTCCCATTTGCTTGAACCATTATAAGCATGAAACTGCCAGTCAGACTGAGCAACACCAAACTGGAATTCTCCAGCTTTGATTTGACCAATATTGTAGTTTGATCCACCAGTTGAAGGAGCGGTACATCTGTATGCTTTAGCTGTACCTTTTTTTCTTCCGTGTTCAGCACTTATTGCTTGCTTGTGTAACATTTTGCAAACAGAGTTTCCAACTTGGAAATAAACTCCAGTCGGTCCACCTGTTCCAATCGTAAAGAACTCAGCATCTTTTACTACTGACATCATCGGTAAAGACAATGCGAATAGCATTACTGCAGCTGAGATTGTCGAGATTATTGTTCTCATAACTTTCCCCCTTTAATTGTATAATTAATGGTAAAAATGTATCAATTCGTGTCGGTTATTGTAAGAGAAAATAGCTTAAATTGGACGTTTATTTTGTTATTGATTTAAAGGCTTTTGGACCACTCTGATAATCTTTTTGTTCCTTCCACAACATTTGGCGCATACTTTTTTACAATATCATCATCTAGTTTTTTACTACCATTAACATTTTTTAAAAATGTTGCCCCGTCAAAATCTGTATAACTCAATCTTGCTAACATTTTATTTGGTTTAAAACCAAAGTCAGATCCAGGTAACAAAGCAACTCCAGTTTTTTTTATTATATCATCACACATTTCGTTCGAAGTTTTAAATTTTGAATTTAAAAATTCTGGCATTATATAAAAACCCCCCTGCGGTGGATTTATTAAAACTTTGTTTGACTTTAGATTGTTATAAACATAATTCCCCACAGAAAATAGTATGTTCCTAGTTTTATTTATATAGTCTGAGTAATCATTAGAAAATGCTTCTACAGCTGCATACTGTATGGGTGCGCTAACTGCAGAAAGTGACTCGCTCGAAAGAATTTTAATCATTTCAAGAATATTTCTTAGTTTATTAGGAATTGCAAAAAAACCTAGTCTCCATCCACCTGCTCCCAACCATTTGCTTAGACCACTACTTATGATAGTTCCTTCAGGATAATATTCTGATATTGAGTTATATTTTCCATCAAACTGAAGTTGGGTGTATATCTCGTCTGATAAAACTATAATTTCGTGTTTTTTTGCAACATTTGCAATTTCTTTTAAATTGTTACAAACTGCTCCTGAAGGATTGTTAGGTGAGTTTAAAAATAAAATAATATTTTTACTTTTAATGCCTTTTATTTTTTTTTCTATTTCTTCAGGTTTGGGAAACCAGTTATTTTCTCTAGAGGTTTTGATCCAATGTACTTTGTTTTTGGCAATAATAGCTTGTGGCTCGTAAGACACCCAGCTTCCTGTAGGAAAAATAAACTCTCCATCAAAACCTAATTGAAGTAAAAACATTAGTTGCTTTGTTCCTGGGCCTATAATGATATCTTCCTGTCGAAAATTGTTATACCAGTTGACTGGTCTGCTACTGTTTGAATTTCGATTTATATATTTTGCAATAGCTTCTCTTAGGTCTCTCAAACCTACGCTGGGTAAGTATTCTTTTTTATGTGCATTATTTTTTAAAGCTGAAACAATCTTATCTGGAATCGAAAAAGGAGATCCCCCAAAACCAAAATTAAAAACTTTTTTACCATCTGCTCTTAGCTTTTTACATTTTTCATTGATTGCTAAAGTTGCAGAAGTCCTTAGTGATTTAATGTGCCTCTTTGTGTAATTTTGCATTCTTGTTTATTTAAATTCTAAACAGAGTATAGCCTACTACAAAAAAAAATTATTAAAATAGAACGTTTGACAAAGTGATTCGGTCATGCTTTAATCATCTTTTGTTCTCTAACTCAGTCTATATATAGTGCTTAAAAAAAATTATAACACAAACTGATGAGTGACCCACTAAACAAAATTGTTGCGGTATTAGGACCTACAAATACGGGAAAAACCTATTTAGCCATTGAAAAAATGCTTGAATTTAATTCAGGCATATTTGGTTTTCCATTAAGACTTTTGGCTCGTGAAGTTTATGACAAATGTGTAACCAAAGTTGGAATTGAAAAAGTTGCATTAATAACCGGGGAAGAAAAAATTATTCCAGATTCTGCTCAATATTTCGTTTGTACTGTAGAATCTATGCCAAAAAATAAGTCTGTGGATTTTGTAGCAGTTGATGAAATACAGATGTGTGCTGACAAAGAAAGAGGTCATATTTTTACAGATCGACTTCTAAATTCACGTGGAGAGGTTTTGACTATGTTTTTGGGATCTCAAATAATGGAAAATATAATCTCAGACTTGTTGCCCAAGGTTGAATTTGTTAAAAAAAATCGCTTTTCCAAACTCACCTATAGTGGTTATAAAAAAATTTCTAGACTGGACAGAAAAAGTGCTTTGATAGCATTTTCAATAGAAGAAGTTTATGCCTTAGCGGAATTGGTAAGACGGCAAAAAGGTGGTGCTGCCATTGTTATGGGATCATTAAGTCCAAAAACCAGAAATGCTCAAGTGGAATTATATCAATCAGGTGATGTTGATTATCTTGTTGCTACAGATGCTATCGGTATGGGAATTAATATGGATATTGAGCAGATCAGCTTCTCAAGTTTAAAGAAATTTGATGGAAAAAAAACTAGAAGATTAAGAACAACTGAAATTTCTCAAATAGCCGGAAGAGCTGGCAGATATAAAAATGATGGCACCTTCGGTGTAACAGGAGACTGCCAAAATTTGGAGATTGGCGAAATAGAAAGAATTGAAAATCATAAATTAGATAGTGTAAAAATTCTTTATTGGCGTAATTCAAAATTAAACTTCCAAGATATATCCGATCTGATTAACTCTTTAGAATTAAAACCTAGAAACTTAAATTTAATGAGGATCTCTGATTCTATTGACGAAAATGTTTTAAGATTTTTAGTTAAAGATAAAAAATTAAAATTTTCTAATAATAATTTGGAGTTACTTTGGGAGTGTTGTCAAATTCCTGATTTTCAAAAAAAAGCTTACGGGCAACATGTTGATTTGGTCAGTGGAGTATTTAATTTTTTAACTTCAAAAAAAAATAAAATTCCGAACGATTTTATGAAAAATCAACTAAAACATTTGGACAAATATCATGGAAATATTGATATGATTACAAACAGAATTTCTAATGTAAGAACATGGTCTTACGTTGCAAATAAAAAAAATTGGGTGGAAAATTCAGATTACTGGATAGAGTTAAGTAAAAATATCGAAGATAATTTGTCGGAGAAACTGCACCAGGAATTATCAAAAATTTTTATCGATAAAAGAATAAGCGTTTTGTCTAGAGGTCTAAAACAGGATGCAAAACTTAAAACAACTATTACCAACGATGATGATGTTATTATAGATGAACAATTAATTGGAAAATTAAAAGGCTTAAAATTAAATTTAGAGTTTACTTCAAGCACATTAGAAACAGATATAAAATCTTTAAAAAAAGCAGCAAGACAAGGAATGGTTGATGAACTATCGAGCAGAGTAAAAGAAATTATAAATAAAAAAGAGGTTGAGTTTAGAAATAATTCCAAAATTTATTGGAAAGAAAATCCAATAGCTAAAATTAAAAAAGGAAAAAACTACTTATCCCCAGAAGTAGAAATTATTTCCGATGAGGCTCTTGATGTGGAAGCTAAAGAAGAATTATTACATTTCTTAAGTGATTGGCTAAGCGGATATATCTCTGAAGAGCTCAATGATTTAATAAATTTGATTAAATTAGATAATAAAAATAAATATTTAAGAGCTTTAAGCTTTCAGCTTTATGAAAGTAATGGAATTCTGAAAAGAATAAATGTTGAAGATATCGTTAAAGCAATATCAAAAGATGAAAGAAAACAATTTAAAAGTCTTGGTATAAAAATTGGAAGATATCATATTTTTTTACCAAAGATGCTTAAACCTAAAGCAGTAAATTTGAGAATCTTGTTGTGGAAATTTTATAACAATATCCAAACAAGTAATGAAATACCCAAATCAGGATTAAATTTTTTAGTGGATGATAAAAAAAAATTTGATAAAAAATTTCTACTTTTATGTGGTTTTGAAAAATTTGAAAATTTTTATGTTAGAGTAGATATATTGGAAAAATTCTTTCTCAAAATTATAGAAAATACAAAAGATGGTAAGTTTAAAATAAGTTCTGAAATGATGAATCTTCTTGGGTGTTCTAAAGAAAATTTTTTCAAGTTAATGAATCTCATGAATTACAGGAAAGAAAATAATAGTGTTGATGTGTATTCTTATAGGGGCTATAGAAAAGAGAGAGGTAAGGTAAAATTTGTAAACAAAAAAGATAATCCATTCAAAAAATTAATGTCCCTGAACTTAAAATGATTCTAAATTTTTTAAAAAAAACAAAAAGTTCTACTGATGATAATAAAAATAACGATTTAATAAAAATAATTGCCCTGTTGATACATGCTGCAAAAGTTGACGAAAATTATTCCGAGGTGGAAAAAAAAATAATTTTTAACTTTGTAATAAATTTTTCAACAAAACCAAAAGAAGAAGTTTTAAATATAATTAAAAAAAGTGAAGAGCATGAAAAAAGTTCTAATCAAATTTTAGAGTATACGAGAAGTGTCAAAAAAATGGATCTAAAATTAAAAACCTTGGTTATAGAAACTCTTTGGAAAATTATTTTGTCCGATAATAAGTCAGGACAATATGAGAGCAACCTAATGAGAAGAATTTGTGGATTACTATATTTGCCCGACAAATTAAGTGGAGAAATAAAATTAAATATTCTAAAAGGAAAAAAATTATGACCTACCTAGTAAAAGACGAATGTATAAAATGTAAATTAATGGATTGCGTTGAAGTATGTCCTGTTGACTGTTTCTATGAGGGAGAAAATATGTTAGTAATTCACCCCGACGAGTGTATAGATTGTGGTGTGTGTGAGCCCGAATGTCCTGTTGATGCTATAGTGCCAGAAGACACCTTGGAAGAAAAAGAGAAAACTAAATGGTTGGAGATAAACGGGAAATATTCAAAACTATGGCCAAATATAAAAAATAAAAAAGATCCACCTAAAGATGCGGATAAATATAGAAACGAAAAAAATAAATATGAAAAGTACTTTTCTGAAAAACCAGGAGAATAAACATGGACAGAAAAAAGAAAAAACGAAGTAAAAAAAAATTAAAAGGTTTGAAATTAAAGCTTAAGAGTAAAAAAGTTGAAAAAAAAATAATTCCCATACAAAAAGGTAATACTTCTGAAGAAAAAATCGAAATTAAAAAAATAAAAAAACAACCTACTGAAAAAAGAATTTATAATGTAAATGACTTTGTTGTTTACCCTAAACATGGTGTAGGAAAAATTATTTCTGTAGAAAAAGCAGTTATTGGAGAAATTGATATAAATTTCTACAAAGTTCTGATTGAAAGAGATAAGTTGACCTTAACAATACCTATAAATCAACAATCAAATTTGAGACCCATATGTTCAACACATCAGATAAATAAATGTATATCAATTCTAAAGACCAAACCTAAAATAAAAAGAACCATGTGGAGCAGAAGAGCTCAAGAATATGAACAAAAAATTAATTCTGGAAAAATTTATGAACTGGCTGAAGTAGTTAAGGATTTGAACAAAAATACAAATACTATTGCAGATCAATCCTATAGTGAAAGACAGCTTTTTGAAAAAGCTTATGATAGGCTGGGAAATGAATTTAAAGCTGTATTAAAAATTTCAGATGAAGATGTAAAAAAGAAAATGAATAAGGCTCTAGGAAGAGAAGATAGGCCTTTGGAAAGCTAAAAAAAACGTCCTTTCCGTGAGATTTGGAAAGGACGTTTCTAAAGAAAACTATTTATCTTCTTCTTCTTCTTTTTTTAGCCTTCTTTTTTTTCTTTTTACGTCTTTTAGCCATTATATCTCCCTGTTTAAAAACAAATCTTAATGATTCGTTTGATAATGTTATCATTATGTCTTTATTTATTGATGTCAAACATAAATTAATTTTAAAATTTTACAAAAAAATTTATTTTTGTAATTTATTTATGAAATTCAAAAATTATTTTAAAAAAGTAAGTAATATCAACGTTTTTTTATAAAAAATAATTAAGTTTTTAATAAAGTTTTTCTAGTTCCTGTTGATATTTTTCAATTATTTTTTTTCTTTTCAACTTTAAAGTTGGCGTCATTAAACCGTTTTCGATTGTAAATTCTTCATCTATTAACTTAAATTTTTTTATTTTTTCAATAATTGATAAATTTTTATTTAAATTTTCAATAATGTTTCTTATAGTTGAATCGTTTTTATCTTTTGGATCTACAACTATTAATGCAACTAAATAATTTTTTTTATCTCCATAAACTAAACACTGTTTGATTTTTTCATTATTAGAGATGAAGTTTTCTATTTTACTTGGAGAAATATTGTCTCCACCATGATTAACGATAATATCTTTTTTTCTATCGGTAATTTTTAAATATCCACTGGAATCTATTTCTCCAATATCACCTGTATGCAACCAACCATTTTTTAAAATTTCATTAGTTTCTTTTTCTTTATTCCAATAACCAAGCATAACATTCTCGCCTTTGACTAAAATTTCTCCATCTTCTGCTATTTTTACCTGATTTGTTTTGAAAGGTGGACCTACAGTTTCAACTTTGATTGAACCTGGCAAATTGCAACTTACTACAGGTGAAGTTTCTGTTAAACCATAGCCTTGCAATGTTGGTAGACCAATCGCATTAAGAAACTCTCCTACATCTTTATCTAAAGCACCACCTCCAGAAACAAAAGCTTGCAGGTCTCCCCCGAACTGTTTTTGTATTTTTCTTCTTACTAAATTATGACATAAAAAATTAATAATTTTTTCACTCAACTTTAATTTTTCTTTTCTTAGTGTTTTTTTTCCTAGTTCAATTGTTTTATTGATTAGGTTTTTCTTGAAACCTGTTTGCTTATTAAAATTAATATTAATTTTACTAAAAAGATTCTGATAAAATCTAGGTACAGCTGTCATGATTGTTGGTTTTGCCTCGGACATATTTGATATAAGTTTTTCTAAACTTTCTGCATAAAAAACTTTAGCCCCCAAAAATATCTGTATAAATTGAACAGCATGTTCATAAGAGTGGGAGAGAGGAAGCCAGGTCAAAAAAACAGGTTCTTTTTTTTTTGTAAGAGACTGAAGTATGTCTAATGCCCCCTCACAATTTGACAATATTCCTCCATGGCTTAAAATTACACCTTTGGGGTTACCAGAAGTACCTGAGGTATAAATTATACAAGCTGGCATTTTTCTTTTTATATTTTTGTTTATTGTTTTATCTTTTGTATTTTCATTATAGATATCTGAGATTAACAGGCTTGAACTTTCTAATTTTTCAAAAGAAATAATTGTTTTAACTTCACTCCCAACAAATTTTTTTATTTTTTTAAATTGATTATCATTTGAAACGATAATGATTGAAGGTTTGCAATCATTTAGAATATATTCGTAGTCACTTGCTGAGTAAGTTGTAAAAATAGGAACTGATATCCCGCCTGCATTCATTATAGCAATATCAGAAATCAACCATTCTGGTCTGTTTTCAGATAAAAGAATGCATCTGTCACCTTCTTGGATTAAAGATCTAATTTTATTTGAAAGCTTAAATATTTTTTCAGAAACTTCGCCCCAACTATACTGATAATCTTTATTTTTTAACCAAGTTAAAAAAGGTTTTTTTTTATCGGTTTTTTCTAACCTGTTAAAAAATAATTCAACTAAACTACTTGTCCTTGCTATACTCATTGTATTGGTGGGCGAAGAGAGACTCGAACTCTCAAGATATTGCTACCATTGGATTTTGAATCCAACGCGTCTACCAGTTCCACCATTCGCCCATTATCCCTATTAATTAATGTTTGTACAAACATTATGTTTTGAATTAATTTAATACGCAACTAAAAAAATGATAAAAAAAATATACGATAAGTGTGTTTCTTGGGCAGGACACAGATATGCCAAACCACTTTTGGCTTTTGAAGCTTTTATTGAAAGCTCATTTTTTCCTATACCTCCAGATGTAATGATAATTCCAATGGTTGTTGCAAAAAAAAATGAATTTTTAAGAATTGCTACAATTGCAACTATTTTCTCAGTTCTTGGAGCACTTTTTGGATATTTTATTGGCTATGTCTTTTTTAATGAGGTTGGTATTAAAATATTTGAAATTTATGGTTACGAAGATCCAAATTTTTTAAAAGAAAAATTTTCAACAGCAGGAGGTTTTGTTTCTTGGCTAGGAATATTATTTACTGCTGGATTTACTCCCCTTCCATTCAAACTTTTAACAATTTC
>ENA-UPTF01000624-UPTF01000624.1-marine-metagenome-genome-assembly--contig:-NODE-624-length-24157-cov-4.606146_pt1 | contig 24157 bp, 22 predicted proteins | sample MGYA00238166_ERZ767019 | MGnify/ENA primary metagenome ERZ767019 (study PRJEB28930, sample SAMN06266391) | marine metagenome | isolation source: Sea water from 250 m depth | place: Atlantic Ocean | study... | reverse complement strand
CTTGCCCACTCATAGAAGTCTTGGAACCCGGACAAATCGAGGTATTTACTACAGCTCCTAAAAGCGACATACGTACTGACATACCCTTATACAGGGTGTACGAAAACGGAGAATTTACCTCAGAAATATCTGACCTCCAAGAAGTATGGAAAGAAGATTTTGTATCATTCTTGCTCGGATGCAGTTTTTCATTTGAATCAGCACTAATCACCAACGGAATAAAGTTACCGCACTTTGAAAACGGAACCAACGTTTCAATGTACATAACCAACATCCCTACCGTCCCAGCAGGACCATTCTCAGGCCCTATGGTAGTGTCAATGAGATCTATACCACAGGAAAAAGTCGTTAGAGCGGTCCAGGTTACTTCTCGTTTCCCGGGCGTACATGGGTCACCTATACACATTGGAGACCCCTTGGCAATCGGCATACATGACATATCAAAGCCAGATTTTGGAGAACCGACGACGATCAAAGAGGGAGAGGTCCCAGTCTTTTGGGCGTGCGGAGTAACGCCTCAATCGGTAGCAATGTCATCCAAACCACCAATAATGATCACACATGCTCCAGGACATATGTTTATCACTGACATGAAAGATGAAGATTATTCTGTCCTCTAGGTAAACAACATGACTCTAGAGGAACTTATATTAACTCAAGACAAAAGAGGAATATCTAAATTAAAGGATTCCTTACCTGAGAATTTTTGTTTTGACGCCGCTCAATTTGTTTTAGATAACCCAGGAAAAGTAGTTATAGTAACCGGATTTTATATCCTAAGCGCAGGAGCGGCAGAAACCGACGGTCCACCCGGGGCAATCGCAATTGGAAATGCTTTAGAGGAATTGGGTTACGAGGTCGTATATGTCACCGATTCACATTGCACAAAAATGATAGAAGCTATATCCACCGATAATGCAAAAGTCATAGAATTCCCCATAGCAAATCAATCACTAAGTGCCGAAACAGCTAACCGAATACTAAAAAAGGAAAACCCTGACCTTCTAATTTCCATCGAACGTTGCGCTCCAGCAGTTGACGGTCTTTACCGAAACATGCGGGATTTGGACATAACAGAACAAACCGCCAAAATAGACATCCTATTTGAAAAACACTCGGCAACGGTCGGTATTGGAGATGGTGGAAACGAAATTGGATTAGGTAATCTTTATGCTGAAGTTGATAAATCCAAAGAACTAGTGGGGTTTCCGGCAAAAACCAAAGTTTCAAAATTAATAATCAGCAGTGTTTCCAATTGGGGCGGGTACGGCCTTGTTGCGGCAATCTCAATGTTAAAGAATAAAAACCTGCTACCTTCAGTTGAAACCGATACAGCAAACATACAAAAAATTGTGTCAATGGGAGCTGTAGATGGGTTCAGTGGTCAAAACATCAATAAAGTCGACGGTTTCACCTTAGATGAAAACTCCGCGTTTTTAAACCAATTGCATAGCCTGATTACAGATAACTAAATCCTCTTCATAGTACCTTATGTAACACTGTTGCTTGCTTCAGCTACGTTACTTTGAGTCTGCCTGGGAGCCTGAGTGACGTTTAAAGCGTCCAGGCCGCGTCTGACTTGACCTAGTTGGTTTGAAAGTTGTTCTTCAATGGAGGACAAAACTTCCATAGAATATCGGTCAGCGCCCTGTCGCAATTCAGCTGCCTGACTTTCAGCATCACTTATCAAAGCATATGCTCTTCGCTGAGCATCTTGTATGACAGTTTGCACTTCACCCTGGGCGCTTGTAACAAGTTCTTGAGCTTCTCCCGAAGCAGAAGCCACGATTTCTTCCCCTCTATTACTAGCAACTCGAAGAACCTCTGAATCAGATACTTTTTCCTGTTGCTCGGCCGAAGCTGCGGTAGATATTTGCGCAGCAGAATTTCTTGCTTCATCGACAATCCTAGAAGCTTCCATCTGTGCCTGACTAATTATGCTATCTTTCTGCGTAATGATAGTCTGAGCTTCCTGAACCCCCGACGGCATGTTGTTCTGCAATTCAGAAAGCAAAACTCCTAACCTGTCTGCATCAATCATTGTCTTGCCCCGAAAACCCGGAACTCGGGTACCACTTTTACTTACCTCAATTAGTTCGTTAACAAGTTGATTAAGATCCATATTAAACCCTCCCTGACTAATTACTCATCAAATCTATAAACGTTCTTTAAGTGCCGCAGCAATGTGCGGTGGCACTAAGTTATCTATGTTCGCACCGAGACGTGCAACCTCTTTTATCCTGCTGGAATAAATAAACTGATGTTCCAAAGCAGTCATCATACAGACTACATCAATGTCGGGAGCTAAGTTTCTCCACATCAACGCCATTTCAAATTCCTGCTCAAAATCAAAGCCAGCCCTTAGTCCTCTCAATATAACTTCAGCTCCGACTTCACGGGCGACAGTTGGAGCCAAACCGGTAAATTCCACAACTTCCACATTATCGATCCCCTTTAATGACTCCTGAAAGAGCTCGACTCTTTCCTCTGTATCAAACATAAGTACCTTAGGAGGTGCCTGATAAACTCCCACCACTACCTGATCAAAAAGACGAGATGCTCTCTTAGCTACATCAATATGTCCATTATGAGCAGGATCAAAACTACCTGGATAAAATGCTTTAGCCACTTACAACCTCATATATTGTTACTTTTGAATCACCATAACTTTTATTGTTGATTCTATTAATATTCCCGTAAGAATCCTCTAAATCAAAATTGAAACGATGCTCTGTGACCACCGTACCGCCATCGTTAACCAATCCTACTTTCCCAACTTCCTCCATAACATCCCCCCATTCATCCAGTTCAAAAGGAGGGTCCAAAAATACCACGTCATATCCCCCTTGTGAATGCTTTAAGAACCTGAAAACTTGAGCTTGGTGTACTTCTCCTTTTGAATCCAATTCCATGGTTTTCAAATTTCTTGATATCAACCTACAATTGCGGAAACTTTTCTCGACGAAATCACATTGCATTGCACCGCGACTTATTGCTTCAATACCCAATGCCCCTGTACAAGCATATAAATCCAAAACTTTACTGTCTTTTATAGAAGTTCCCAGCATTGAGAAGATTGCCAACTTTACTCTTTGAGTGGTTGGGCGCACTCCTTTAGCTCTGGCTGGAGAACCTATAGACCTTCCTTTAAGGTAACCTCCTGATATCTTTATCAACTACATAGATCCTTCAGACATCTAAGATTAATCCAACATACCGCATAACTGGATAGTAACAATTCGTAAATAGTTCGCAAAGCAAAATTTATGCTTTTTTAACAGCAATATTTTCGAATTTGCAATTTCCTCAAAAAAATCTGGCAAATTTACGTTTTACATGAAGTTTTAGCGCAGTTAGAATTAAGTTCCAGTTCAAAACATTCAGGCCAGAGGGGTCGAAATTGTCGCAACAAAACGAACAAGAATTCATAAAAGTGCGAGTCGAAAAAACTGCGTCACTGAGGCAAAAAGGTATCGACCCATACCCTACCAATTACAAAAGGACTCACACAAGCCAACAAGCTGAAAAAGCATTCGAAGCAGCTGAGAAAGAGGATGATGAATTCAACGAAACCATAAAAGTAGCCGGTAGAATAATGGGCCGCAGAGGAATGGGAAAAGCCTCTTTCATCGACTTGTCTGATGCCGATGGTCGAATACAAGTTATGATGCGAAGTAATGTCCTAAATGAAGATTATGAAATATTGGATGATCTGGACATAGGTGACTGGATCGGAGCCGAAGGAACCTTATTTCGTACAAGAACCGGACAAATCACATTACAAGTAACGACTTTCTCAATTCTATGCAAGTCACTTAGGCCTCTTCCCGAAAAATGGCATGGTTTAACGGATGTAGAAACGAGATTTCGCCAACGATATCTAGATTTGATTTCCAATGAAGATGCAATTAAAACTGCTAAAGACCGTAGTCTTCTGGTTAGTACGATAAGACAATTCATGAGCGACAAAGGCTTTATAGAAGTTGAAACCCCTATGTTAGTACCCATCGCTGCAGGCGGAATGGCACACCCGTTCACCACCCACCATAACGCTTTAAACAGAGATCTTTTCCTTAGGATTGCAACAGAGCTTCATTTAAAACGTTTAATCGTGGGAGGCATTGAAAAGGTATTTGAAATTGGCCGCGTTTTCAGGAATGAAGGTGTAGATCTACAGCACAATCCTGAATTCACAACCATGGAAAGCTACGAGGCATTTTCTGACTATAACGACGTTATGGATATGGTAGAACAACTAGTCTCGACCGCTGCCACAACTCTGAATGGGTCTGAAACCGTAAAATACGGGGAAGAAGAATTGAAATTTTCTCCGCCTTGGCCTCGTATTGATCTACGAGAAAAAATAATCGAAGTCAGTGGGATAGACTTTTTTGAACATCCTGAACTCGAATCTTTAAAAACGGCTATGAAGGAAGCTGGTATAGACGTGAGTCAACAGGTTAGTTGGAGCGGTCTCCTCGACAAATTAATCTCCGACAAGGTTGAGCCCACGCTGGTTCAGCCGTGCTTCTTAGTAAATTATCCGGTAGCCATGTCACCTTTAGCAAAAAAATCTCCTACCGATGACAGAATTGCAGAAAGATTTGAAGGGTTCGTATGCGGGATGGAAATATGCAATGCCTTTACAGAACTGAACGATCCAATGGACCAAAGAGCGCGATTCGAAGAACAAGAAATGCTTAGGCAAGAGTTTCAAAATGAGGAAATGGACCGACTCGATGAAGATTTTCTTGTCGCTATTGAACATGGAATGCCACCTACTGGGGGGCTTGGAATCGGAATAGACCGACTTGCCATGCTACTTACCAACAACTCATCGATTAGGGAAGTGATTTTGTTCCCTCAACTGAGAAGTGACCGTACTGAAGGTTAAATGAAAAAATGTCTGACCACACAGCTGACTTAATAGTAATAAATGCGAACATACATACTGTTAATCCCAACGCTCCGCATGCACAAAGTTTTGCCGTAAAAAACGGTAAATTTGTGGCAGTGGGTACAAATTCAGATACCCAAATGTTGAGTAGCGCAAATACCAAAATTTTAGATTTAAAAGGGTATACGGTTGTACCAGGCTTCATAGACGCCCACATACATGTTCTAAGTAGCGGGTCCCGCCATGTTATGGCAGCTGATTGTGATTTGCGTAGTATTTCGGATGTTCAAGAGGCACTTAAAAGAAGGTCCATAAAAACCAAACCTGGGCAATGGGTACAGGGATTTAAATATGATGACACCAAAACCGAAGAAAATAGATTCTTAACCACTTCAGACTTGGACAAAGTTAGCACCGAACTGCCTATATTTGTGTCTCACCGAGCTGGTCACGTCTACTATGTCAACAGTAAAGCTCTAGCTTTGGCAGGTTATACGGACAATTCAACAGATCCCCACGGAGGTAAATTAGGTAGAGACCCAAACACAGGAAAACTGAATGGAGTAATTTATGAAAGAGCAGTTGAGGCATTCAAAGAATTACTACCTGAAATTGAACCTGAAGACAGGCGTCGCGGACTTAAATTAATTAATGGCATGCTTAGCGAAGTTGGGCTAACTAGTGTTCATGATGCCAGCGTTTCCAATGATGAATTTGTAACTTACCAAGAGGGTCTGGAAAACGGAGACTTGGATCTACGAGTTTACATGCTCATGGCAAAAGCCCACTTTCCTGCTCTTAGAGATGCTGGGATACGAACCGGTTTTGGAAACGAGCATTTGAAAGTTGGTGGAATTAAAATGGTTTCTGATGGAGCCATCGCTGCTAGAACTGCCTTTTTGTCAGAGCCGTACATAGGTTCGGATCATGATGATTGTGGCATCCAAGCCATGAGTCCGGAAGAGATAAATGAATCTGTTAGGGAAATGCATGCCGAAGGTTTTCAAGTATGCATTCATGCTAATGGTGATCTGGCAATATCGATGGTATTAGATGGATATGAGGCTGCTTTAAAGGAATTTCCGAGATCTGACCCAAGACATCGTATAGAGCATTGCACACTTGTTAATCCAGAAATTTTGACAAGAATGAACAAGACTGGAACTATAGCCACTCCCTTCTGCACCTACGTCTATTATCACGGCGAGAAAATGCAATATTACGGTGACGAAAGGTTAGAGTGGATGTTCGCTCAGAAATCCTTTATGGAATACGGCGTAATGTCTACAGGAGCGACAGATTATCCCCCTGGACCATATGAACCGCTGCTAGGAATTCAAAGCTGCGTTACTAGAACTGATATAAATGGAACTCTATGGGGACCAAGTCAAAAAATATCACCTGAGGATGCTTTGAGAATTTATACACAAAACGGGGCTTACGCGTCCTTTGAAGAATCTGCTAAAGGTTCAATTGAACCCGGCAAATTGGCCGATTTTGTTGTGCTTGAAGAAGACATACTTGATGTCGACCCGTTCTCCATAAAAGATATCAAAGTTTTAAAAACCGTAGTTGGAGGAAAATCCAGTTACGAAATTTAGTCTAACTTCCTGACCGATATCGTCACCTGCTCTCCTTCTAGTTCATGATCTTCCGAGTATGTGTCACCTTGACCTCTTTCGAATGTGACTTCGTCAGCCAAAGTCTCCTGAAGCACATATTCACGGAATTGATCAACTATACGAGATATTTCCACAGAACCATTTACCCACAATTCTATATGGTCGGATATATCTAAGCCTGCTGACCTCCTAACATTTTGAATGCTGTGAACCAGCTCCCGAGCAAAGCCCTCATCTCTGAGTGAATCTGATATTTCTGTAGATATACCAACTGCATACCCTCCATCAGTGGAGGTAGAATAGCCTTCCAATTCATCAGCATTTACCAATATATCTTCAGGGTCTAATTCAAAGCCAGCAACATCTACCGTATTATTCGAATCGATCGCTATTCTTATGCTATCCACATCAGCCTGACTGAGAGCCTCTCTAATATCAGTCACTTGTTTCCCGTATTTTGGGCCCAATACAGGCAAATTTGGTTGCAATCTAAAACTTACTATCTCAGAGGCATCATCAACTGGTTTTATCTCCTTGACATTTAGTTCATCCAATATCTGATCTTTTACGGTACCTAGCATCTCCAGCTCTCTGGAATTTCTAGTCTTTACAAACAGTTCCTGTAAAGGCTGTCTCACTTTTATCCCTGCTTTGCTTCTTGCTGACCTTCCCATACTGGATATCCGCATCGCCAACCTAACTCTCTCTGTTAGATCTTGATCAATCAATGCCTCGTCACTGACAGGATAATCTTCCAAGTGAACACTTTCCCGGCCTAAAGAAAATTGAGAAGCCAAATTCTGGTACATTTTTTCTGTGATAAACGGGATAACAGGTGCCATCAATTTAATTAATGTAATCAGAACCTCATGTAATGTTGTGTATGCAGACAATTTGTCAATATCTGCATCTCCAACAGCGCCTGTAAGCAATCCTGACTTCCAAAATCTTCTTCTACTTCTTCTCACATACCAGTTGGAAAGATATTCAATAAACTCCTCCACTTCCCTAGTAACTCGTTCTGGCTGAAAGTTTTCAAGATTATCAGTCACCGTTTTCACCAGGAGGTTAAGCTCACTAAGAATCCATTTATCCAATTCGGTTCTATCATGTACAGGTGGAGATGTGGCGTCAGGATCAAATTTATCAATATTGGCGTATGTCACGAAAAATGAGTAAACATTCCATAGAGGGATCAAAAATTGTCTCCGTACATCATCTGCAGTGCCGAAACCAAAATTCAAATTTGATGCAGGGTTCTGGCTTGCAAATTGCCAGCGCATTGCATCGACTCCCATTTTTTCTGCGGCATCTTCGAACCATATAGCATTACCCTTACTTTTATGCATTTCTTCGCCATTTTCATCTCGCATTAGGGCATAACTGAAAATATTCTTACAGGGCTCTGAATCAGCTAGCACTGTACTCATTGTTAGCAAGGAATAGAACCAATTTCTGTATTGACCAGGAAAGCTCTCAGAAATCCAATCAGCTGGGAACCAATCTTTCCAGTAATTTTTGTCATGTCGGTAATCTAGGGTCGAAAAAGAAACGATACCGGCATCTAACCAAGGATTCCCCACATCTGAAACACGACTCAATTTTTCCCCACAATGAGAGCAGTTAATCTTTACAGAATCTATCCACGGTTTATGAGGTGAGTTCCCTTCAAATTCATCCCATCCTTCAACAGCCCTTTCTTCAAGCTCTTTCTCACTTCCAATTACATCAAAATTGCCGCATGAACACTTATAGATTGGAAGTGCCAAACCATAGTACCTTTTCTTAGAAATCATCCAATCGTCCATATTTCTAAGCCAATCCAGCTCGCGTTTCATTCCGAATTCCGGAACCCAGCGAATATTTTGAGTAACCCGAGACAAAGGCTCTCTTAGAGGGTCCATTTTAATGAACCATTCATCCACAAGTCTAAAAACCAACTCTGAACCACATCTCCAACAATGAGGGTATCTATGTTTATAACGTTCTAATCGATAAAACTTACTTTTGTCTTTTAAATTCTCATAAATTTTGTCATTGACGTCATACACGTTTAATCCAGTCAACCAACCGAATCCTTCTACAAAGTCCCCTAGATCATCCAATGGGGCTATCGTAGGGATGCCTTCACTTTTGCCTAATGCAAAGTCCTCCTTCCCAGCGCCTGGAGCTATATGGACAATTCCAGTACCTTCTGTTTCAGATACTTCATCCCATGCTACAACTCTATGTTTCACCCCCGCTTGAGCAGGCAATTCATCAAATGGCCCTTCATAATTCAGTCCCACCAATTCAGAGCCTTTGAGTTCTGAAACCACCTCATGGTCTCCTGCGAGTGATGAAATACGAGATTTAGCCAGATACAAATAGCCATGATCCTGACTGACCTTCACATAATCCATGTCTTTGTTTACAGCAGCAGCGCAGTTGGAAGAAAGAGTCCAAGGAGTAGTCGTCCATATTAGAAGAGAATCTTCAGTGGTCTCCAAGTTTGAATCAAGTATCGGAAATTTAACAAATAAGCCCGGATGTTCTATCTCTACATACCCTTCCGTAACAATTTCATGTTCAGACAGGCCAGTACTACATCGAGGACACCACGGCATAACATCAGTGCCTTCATACAATAAACCTCGGTCATGACAGGTTTTCAGGAAGTGCCAAATGGTGTAATTGTTCTCATCTGACATCGTATGGTAGGAATTGTCCCAGTGCATCCAATAGGCCAATTGTTTTGATTGCTCTGATATGACGTCGGCAAATCTCTGAACCCGTTCTTTACACAAGGTGACAAATTTATCTATTCCGTATCCCTCAATATCAGTTTTGGAAGTAAACCCTAATTCCTTTTCCACCTCCACTTCTATCCATAAACCTTGCCCATCAAAACCATTTTGATATCTTTGCCTATACCCTTGCATAGTCCTAAATCGACTGAAAAGATCCTTGTAACTCCTACCCCAAGCATGATGAACCCCCATAGGGTTGTTAGCAGTTATAGGACCATCTATGAAGGAATATCGTTTATCCGAGTTCTCATTTTTTGCCATGTATTTATCTGGTATTTTATTTTCATTCCACCATTGCAAAATACCAGTTTCCATCTCAGGAAAATCCATTTTTGAATTTACTTCTTCAAACATATTTACTCCCAAAAATATAAGGCCCGCCCCAGTAAAGGGACGGGCCTTAAAATAGTCCGCGGTACCACCCTAATTCCCTGCGTAATACAAGGCTCTCAGTGAAAAGCACCGATAACGTAGTGCAAATCCGTCATTTCCTAATCACTTACAAAGTTTTCAGAATAAGACTCCGGAGTGATATTCGAGCTAGTAGCAAGTACCCTGTCTCAGCAATTAAGGGCTCTCTGAACCGCAATCTAGTCTCTACTCGTCTCCATCTTAGTCATTTATTTAACTGCATCAAGAGTAGAAAAGAGGATGCCACATGTCAAGATTGTCATTGAACTTTCTTCCTTCCTGTTTTCTCTTCATATAGTTTCCATGTGTTCTCATTGAAAGGATAGTATTTACCTGGTGAACAATTTTCAATCTCCAATTGAGCTTTAATCACTTCCTCTACTTTTTCCCTCTCGTGAGCGATCCTAATTACTTCATCGACCTCAGATCTAGGTACAACGACCACACCATCATCATCTCCTACTACAGCATCGCCAGGGCGAACCAAAACTCTGCCACACTGAATTGCATCGTTAACCTGCCAAGGCCAAAAATCTGCTGGCCCTTGTTTTGCAGTTGTGCTAGCTGAATAAACAGGAAACCCATACTCTTTTAAAGCCACACTATCCCTAACTCCTCCATCTGTGACCAGACCCCCGACTTGGAGCTGCATTAGTCGCATGAATTTGATATCTCCACCGATTGAGCTGTACTCCCAGCCCATTGCATCTATAACCAATACTTCGCCGGGACCACAAAGCTCTATAGCCAAATATTCTGCTGATTTTTCTTTTTTGGGTTTATCCTCAGCTATGTCTGGCCTATGCGGAACAAATCTGAGAGTCACAGCTCTTCCAACCATGGACTGACCAAGTTGCAGGGGCTTAGCCCCTTCCACATAACCCGAGGGCCAGCCTTTGACCCAGAGCCCATCAATTAACGTTTGAGTGGGTATATTTTTCAAAACTTCCAATGTTTCATCTGAAATCGGCTTTATTTGTGTCATTTCATTCCTCTCACCAAAATTGAATTACTATCCACTATCTAAGCATATAATTAGTAAAAGTATCTACTTCCCAGATTCAATCTGATGGAGAATTATGAAAATGGAACCCACAAATACCGACATACTAATAATCGGCGGCGGTGTAAATGGCACCAGTATAGCCATGGCCCTGGCGGGAAGAAATATGGGCAAAATAACCTTGATTGAAAAAGGTGGTCTAGCAACAGGAGCAACTGGAAGATCTGGTGCGATGGTGCGAGAACACTATTTGAATGTTGAGCTTGTCAGAATGGCTTCTGATGCCAAAAAATTCTTCGAAGAATGGCCTAAAGAAATGGGATACGACCTGAAGTTCCAAACTACTGGACGCATATTGCTTTTCAATGAATCTGATGCAGGAGCAGCTATTGCAAATGGTGAAATGAACCGGACAGAGGGTGTAAATATAGAAACTCTAAACCCGAACACAACGAAGGAGATTATCCCGTTAGCAAACTTAGATGACGTTAAAGTGTCCCTATATGAACCAGAGGCAGGATACGCTGACCCTGTTGCCACCACCTATGCATTTGCCAAGGAAGCCCAAAAAAATGGTGTCGAATTATTAACCAGAACACCAGTCAAAAATATACTTGTGGAAGGTGGCAGAGTTACAGGAGTAGAAACTGTTAATGGGAAAATAAACGCCGAAATTATTATTAACGTCACCGGCCCTTGGGCTAATACTTTAATTGGCCAAAATGATGTACCGCTGCCAATTACCCCAATTAGGGTACAAATGGTTCATCTAAGACGTCCTCCAAAACTTGAAATGCTGGAGCACATAATTATTGACCACACCTGTGGAGCATATTACAGAACAGATGGCACACCTAACACTCTCGTCGGAGGAGAGGCTCCAGAAGACATGTCAGAAATAGTTAATCCTGACACATTTAGCCTCAACGCCGATCACGATTTTATTACCAGATTTTGGAACAGGGCCATAAATAGGTTCCCTGATTTTGCTGATGCCATATGCAGAGGCGGCTACGGATCGCTATATGATATGACCCCAGATGGAAATCCCATCCTAGATGAATCTCCCAACATTGCTGGACTTTACAACGTTGCTGGGTTTAGCGGACATGGTTTTAAATTATCTCCTATAACGGGTGAAATGGTAGCTGATTTAGTCACAGGACAATCAAAAAGCCCGCACGACCACAACTTCTTTAGATCTTCCAGATTTGTGGAGAACTCACTTATAACCCCAGCACGACCATACTCTGGAAGAGCGCATCAATGAGTTTTGTTATAGACAGCCAATCGCACCATAGCTATAATTTTCTGCCACGGTGGTTGTAGTTGGGGACACTTTATCAGGCCGAGGTGGTGGAATTGGTAGACACGCAGCGTTGAGGGCGCTGTGGCCGAATAGGCTGTAGGAGTTCGAGTCTCCTCCTCGGCACCACTGAAGTATTTATAAGGCGACGTAGCCAAGCGGTCTAAGGCGGGGGTTTGCAAAACCTCTATTCGGCGGTTCGAATCCGCCCGTCGCCTCCACAATACACAAAGTGATATAACTGTCACCATCAACGTCAAGCACACAAATAGATAATTGGACCTTCCCATGCCACTATCGAAAAGATCTGAATTAGTTTTACTGGGAACTGGAGGAGGTCCTAGAATATGGGCAGCACGTTCTCAGCCTGCGAGTGCCCTAATTGTTGATGGAGCTGTCTATATTGTCGATGCCGGAGACGGTGTCACAAGTCAGTTGGCAAAATCAGGAATAGATACTAATGCCATCAAAGCAATATTCATAACCCATAATCATTCAGACCACGTTGCCGATTATGGGACCTTACTTTTACGCACCTGGCAAAGTGGACATCCGGGACCTATTAAATGTTTCGGGCCTCCCCCTCTCAAAAATATGACTAACTCATACATAAACTATATGGACTGGGATATCAGTCTGCGAATCCAACATGAGGCTCGACCTGATTTTAAATCTATGCTGAATGTTAATGAGATAGGAGCTACTCCATCCATTCACCAAGATTCAAACGTAAAAGTTGATTGCTTAAAAGTACCTCACGGAGAAGCTGATCCATCTTACGCATATCGTTTTCAAATTGACGATAAGATAATAGTTTTTTCTGGAGACACCTCAAAAAGTGAAGGTTTAATAGATTTTGCATCACACGCAGACATACTTGTCCATGAAGTTCTAAATCTTGACGGTGTAGATGCAATTATTGAAAAAACTTACCCTGGCAATGATTCATTTAGGCAACACATAATCCAAGGGCATACCACGATGTCAGAAGTGGGTGAGGTTGCAAGCAAAGCCAAGGTAAAAACTTTGGTGTTAAACCATTTTGTCCCAACTGGATCGCCTGTTTTGGACAAACCGGATATATGGCTAAACGGGGTTAAAGAAACTTTTAAAGGACCAATAATCGTTGGAACTGATTTACAAAAGATACTTTTGTGACCCAACTATCTAAAAAATTTATCCGGTAGAAAAAACAGGCTTAACATGTTTAGCCAAGAGATTCATCGTCCGAAATACAACCTTTTGATCCATTTCTCCTGTGTTAATTTTCATCATGAGGTTTTTTACACCAATTTTGTCCAATTCTGAAATCTGTTCTATTACATCTGTTGGTGTGCCGACTATGAATGTATTATCAAAATCATCTTTGGATATTTCTTTTGGTTTGGATAGCCCTTTTGAGCTATTCCCTGGATTATATTTATCTCTTGCGGCCTTGAAAAATGTCTGTTCTCGATCATAGCCTTCAAAGGCTATCTCCTCAGCTTCAGAAGCGCTTTCAGCCACTACAATGTTTTTATTAACCCACACTTGGTCAAGAATCATTGCAATTTCTTTTTCATTAATTTCGGCTGATTCCAAAGCATTTGTAAATACTTCAAGTCTATCTTTTATTGAATTATTTTCTTGTGCTGCTATTAAAACAGGGCGTCCCTTTATGCCCATTTCAATTGTGGACTCTCTGCTTATGCAAGCTCGTAATAAAGGTGGATGTGGTTTCTGAAACGGCAAGGGCCTCAATTCAGGAAAGGTGACGTCCCAATATTTACCTTTATGCGCCACAGGTTTCCCAGTCCATGCCTTCAAAATGATATCTTCCGATTCAGAAATACTGTCGGCAGCCTCAGACATCGGAACTCCAAACCCAATATATTCATATTCATTAAAAGCCGATCCTTTACCAGTACCTAACATCATTCTTCCTTTACTCAGATGGTCCAGTAATGACACCTGTGCTGCCAGGCGGACAGGATGATGCAAAGCCATTTCTACCACGGCAAACCCTATCCTCACGTGTTTTGTTCGCTGTGCTATCGCCGCAGCAAATACCACGGGGTCGGCATATGCAGTGGCTCCGTCAAAGTGGTGTTCAGACAACCAAATGGCATCGAAGCCCAATGACTCCCACTTTTCAATTTCAATTAGAGTATCGTCTATGACATTTCCATCATTTTTAGAATTTTGTGAAATGGGAAAAACCCAAGAACCAAATCGCATGAACTAAACACCTCAGATAATTATTTCAATACTATGAAAATACAGCCTAAAGAATATTTCTTCAACAAAAAAGCTCTAAGCCAATAACTATAATATGCGAATGAAATTTTATTATGGCTGGTACATAGTTATTGGCTCAGCCCTATGTCAATTCGTATGCATGGCTACCAGCCAAGTAACTGTTGGGGTCTTAATGACACCAGTTATAGAGGAACTAGGCTGGAAAGTTTGGCAATTTACATTTGGATTATCCGTGTCTTTGCTTGGCGGAGCTATTTCAAGCGTTATTGTCGGAAAAATTATTGATTCTCGGGGGCCCAAGATTTTGGTTTTATTGGGCGCATTAACCAGTACTTTATGTTTTGTAGCTCTGGGCACTCAATCAAATATATTTGCTTTTATCACTCTTTATTCAATAGGCGGCTTGATAGGCTGGAGTCTATTTGGACCAATGGTAGTAAACGTAACTTTAAGCAAATGGTTCATTGAGAAACGAGGATGGACAATATCCTTGGGTTCTATGGGAAGCTCATCAGCATTTGTGATCACGCCTTTTTTATTTACGTTAATAGTTGATAGTTGGGGTTGGAGAAACGGATATTTTTTACTGGCATTTTTGGTGGCCGTTATAGTGATTCCAACATCTCTCTTGATGCGTAGACAACCAGAAGATTACGGGCTGATACCTGATGGGAAAAATAAAGAGTGTCAGACAAAGAAATACCATGAAACCGTTCCCGAAATAAATTTAACTCGGGAACAAGCACTTAGGACTTATCCATTTTGGGCAATAACGATAGGATTCGCCTTAATTACAGGTGGCCTAATGGGGATTTTTGTGCATGGCCTACCATTCGCCGAGGAGTCTGGATTTTCCAGAAAAATTGGAGCTACAGCTCTTTCAATAAACGGTATTGGAAATCTGTGTGCGAAACCTGTCTGGGGATATTTCTTGCAAAGAATCAACACCCTCAAAATAGTTTTAGCCGCCTATTCTCTGACTTCTATTGCTGTGATGCTGATTCTTCTATCGGGGCAAGAAAATAATGGGGTGCTGTTGCTAATAGCATTTCTACTATTTGGTATCGGATTCAGCGCCACCGTGCCACTTAATGAATTCATAACCGCTGAATATTTTGGAAGAGCTCATCTTGGCGCTATAAGAGGGGCCAGCTATCCGTTAACGACGATCGGAACCTTAATCGGACCCATTCTAACGGGATATTGGTTCGACGTCTCAGCAACATACGTCCCTGCATTTCTGTCCATAATCGTTGTATTTATCGTTGCCATGGGGATAACTTATTCAGCAAGAAAACCAGAAAAAATAATTAGTACGTAGAAAAACGCCCCTGAGAAGAAGGCACCGCGTATCTTTCAACCTCTTCATGTATCAATTCAGTACCTATCCCAGGTCTATTTGACGGCCAAAAACAACCATCGTGGTAATCCATTGTGTGGGTGACAATCTTCGAAAAGGAATCAAACCAATCATGTATACATTCTTGTCTGTATAAATTTGGGGTTGCCATGCAAACTTGAAAAGTTGCAGCTATTGCAATTGGACCCAAGGCGTCATGGGGGGTAAAAGGGACGTAATAAGATTCTGCCAGCGATGCTATTCTCCTAAGTTCACTTATACCACCTGTCCAAGCTATATCAGGCATGACAAAATCGGCTAGCCTATCTTGCAGCACTGGTACAAAATCATATCTGGTAAAAAGTGATTCTCCTACGCTAATGGAGACGTTTGAATTCTCCCTAAACTCCTTCAGAGCATCGTAGCTCTCAGGTGGAACCGGTTCCTCAAACCATATTAATTTCATGCTTTCAAGTTCCCTTGCAGCAGCAATAGAACTGGCAACATCAAACCGTGCATGGGCGTCAACCATTATTTCAAAATCCCAGCCAACTTCCGAACGTAAAGCCCCTACCCACTCAACGGCGTAATTGATAGCTTTCGGGGTTAATTTTTCTACCAATGAGGCTGACCTAAAAGGTCCGGTTTCATTAACCATCGATAAAAAGGGATCGGTTTTTATCGCCTGATGGCTTTGCTGTTTGGTTTCTTTAGCCATTGTCACCATTTGTTCGATTGTAAATCCCTGCCTTGCGTCTTGCACATGGGTATAAATTGGAACATTGTTTCTTACAGGGCCGCCCAATAATTGATAGACCGGAACCCCCAAAGACTTCCCTTTGATATCCCAAAGAGCTATGTCAATGCCACTAATAACAGCTGATATTGGACCTCTTCCCCCAATTCTCAAATGCCTTCTGTATATAAGTTGCCAAATCTCTTCTATATTTTGGGGATCCTGACCAATTAGCCAAGGTTTGACTGATTCAATACCTTGTTCAATCAATGTATTGTTACCGTACCAAGAGCATTCCCCTAAACCAGTTATTCCTTCATCTGTATGCACTTCAACAAACAGCCAAGGAAGATTTTCTATAGGCATAGTTATATAAGTCTTCACATCTGTTATTTTCATTAATCACCGCTCACTTAAACATGTATCGGAATTTTAAAAAATCAGCAACATATCTAGTCACTTGGATCACTTTCATCCTGTTTCAAAATATAATTTCTGATCATAGCTTCAATTTCTCGCCTCGTGTACAAGTCGTCGGGTCCTATGGCAAGAAAATTCAATATCTCTCCGTAGGAGTAGTTTGCCCACCACCTATTTAAATTCACCATGGGAATAACCTTCTCCTAACAACCTGAAAATAACTAGGACCGAGACTGAGCCAGTCCGCAAACAGTTGAAGTCCCTACCCTACCGCGTCTGTCATACAAGGACATAGTCCCGACAGACACCCCATTGTCGGCTCCATGGTAAGAAGTCTCCGTGCCAATCCAACTTCCTACAGGGGTTCTTTGGAGATACAAAGTTATATCTGCATTTATATAATTCAGACCTCTCGTGCCAGAATTAGTGAATGGGTTAGCAAAATCTGCGACTTGAGCTACTCTCACTAATTGGCTTGGGGGTATACCGGAAATTAGGCTATATGTTTCCCTAATCCAAGCCTGTCTCACACCTAATTTCCTATGCTGGGGTCCATTCTCATCATAGGGTTTCCCTTCATCATCTTGAACATTAACAGTCTGCCATATTGGTAAAGACGCTGTACTATCTGGACCTTTCTGAGCGGCTTCTAGAGCAGGCATGTCTTCCAACGGAGGGTCTATTTCCCAATCAGGCGGAGACCAAATTTCCCCATCAGGATTCGCACTTTTCTTCAGCATCACAACACTCCCTCGAGCAATGTCAACGACACCCCTCCCCTCAAGCTCTGATGCAATATTTACATCTATTACTTTTATTCTTCTCCCAGACCTCACAATTTGGCTGGTGACAATCAAAGGAGACATAGGGGGAGGCCTAAAAAGATCAACTGTAATTCTGGATGCCTGGAAAACACCAGATTCATTTTCAGACAGACAATTTTCCTCAACTTCAAAAGCTACCAGCCCGGACAAAACCCGTCCATGTAGTGTTTTAGGATCCCATGGTCCTCGAGCAAAAGGTGTCGGATGATATATGTTTTTCCTAGTTTCATCTACATTGAAAAAAGCTTCCTTCATAAGACTATGATACCGCCCATATTTCTTTAATTTTGTCCAAGGCTTCTTGTGGCAGAGAACCTTTATTAGCATAATCCACAGCTTGCTTTAATTGGTCAAAATTTGATAAACCAATCAAGGCTGTATCGAGATTATCGTTGCTAATAGCGAACCTCACAGAAGCTTCCACAAGATTATTCACAAATCCCTCTTTGACTAGGACTTCAAAAACCGGAGTTCTGCTGACATCTTCTCGAAAGGTTGATGAGGTTGCGATCGGAGCTACATTTTGCTGCGCAATTGGATGCCTATCCAAGCTTCCTGAAAGGGCTCCTCCAGCCAATATTCTTATTCCCACAGTCCCTATTCCATCTTCCGACGCCAATGTCATTAATTCTTCATAATTCTGGTACGGAAAAGTTTTGGGCAAACCATATCCAGAAGTTGGATTTAGCATGTTGTAACAGGTGTGTATACCGCTCGGAGAATAGCGCCGTAAAGCTTCCTTTACAGAATCTGTCTGGCCAAGCCCGTTAAATCCCCAGTACTGCAATTTCCCAGAAGCAACAGCACTTTCAAATACTTGTACTATTGAACTTAAATCCTCCACCGAAAGGGTCCCAGAGGATACGTTGCGCTCGGCCCCAATAGTATTGTGAGTGTAAACAATATCGATGGTATCTATACCGAGTCTTTTCAAACTATTGTCAATTTGATTTTCAATGGTCCTAGAAATATCCTTAAATTCATCCCCTGCAATTCGCACCTTAGTTCCAATAATAAGATCAGTCTTATCTAATTCCCTGAGAACAGCACCAGTATGAATCTCGCTCAGACCGTCACCATACATACGTGCTGTATCGAAATAATTGATACCGGAGTCAATGGCATACTCCACCGCATCGATCATTTCTTTATGATCCCCTAAAACCATCAAACCGCCGACTGCCCCACATCCAAATCCTAACTCAGAGACTTTCAATTCTGTAGCACCGAATCTATTAATTCTCATTCCATACTTTCCCTATATTTTATAACTTAGCCCCCAATGGCCTTTCACTTTGCAATTTGGAGAAATTTACATTAAATGGATATGACTCATGCTTATCTAATGCATAATCATCCCGCCATCAATATTGAAAGCTTGACCAGTAATGTTTCTAGATCCAGGACCAGCCAAAAATACAGCCAATGCAGCCACATCTTCCGCATCATTCGGTCTGCCCAGCGGAATCTCTTCTGTCATCATAGCTTTAACCTCATCCGAGCTAGCACCGACTTCAGTGGATCTTAAAGAGAGAATATTGGCTAGCATATCGGTTTGCACTATGCCGGGACAGATTGCATTAACATTAACGTCGTGCTCGGCCATAACAGCTGCGGCGCTATGAGTCATCGCAATTACTGCACCCTTACTAGCAGCGTACGCAGCGTTGGAAGCTCTTCTATAACCCTTTCCCGCAATGGAAGCGGTATTTATTATTCTTCCTCCATTTCCTTGCTTTACCATTTGATTAGCAATTTTCTGCATGCAAAAGAAAGCCCCTTTTGCATTAACGCGATTTATTTGATCCCAATGATCTTCTTCTATATCAAAAAAACTTATGTGCCGAGTCAAACCGGCGTTATTAAATAATATGTCTATAGAGCCAAGTTCCGACACTGACTTCTCAACCATACTTTCGATTTGAGAAATATCACCGATATCCAAGGAAATCGAAATTGCAGTTACTCCTAACGCTGCTAACTCCTCTGAGGTATCCTTCCCTGTTTGAGGATCTATATCAGCTATCACTATGTCAGCGCCACCTTCAGCAAATTTCATCGCCGCTGCTTTCCCTATTCCTCTACCTCCTCCCGTTATCAAAGCTACTTTACCTTTAAAATCCATAAAATCCCTCTTTATTTAAAATCTTGTATAACCACCATCAATCACAAATTCTTCCCCAGTTTGATACCCAGAAGCATCACTTGCCAGATATACTGCTATACCAGCAAAATCTTCAGGAGTTCCCCATCTTCGCACAGGCACCCTTTTCATAACCCTATCTTCAAATCTTTCATCCCCAACCCGAGCAGAAGTCATAGCCGTTTCAATCCAACCGGGAATAATGGAATTTGCAGTAATCCCATAGCGGGCCATCTCGACCGACAGTCCTCTTATCATCGCCAACATAGCTCCTTTTGTGGATGCATAAGCCTCATTTCGTGCGGCACCGTGAATAGCAGATGTGCTAGAAGTCCCGACGAGCCTTCCCCCCTCCCCTCTTTCAATCATATGTTTGGAGGCTGCCCGGAATGTAAAAAAGGTACCGTCCAGGTTAATTCCCATAACCTTTTTCCAGAGATCTGTTGGGAATTCATGAAACGGAGCCCCCCCGCCAGCTCCTGCATTGGCAAAGCAAGAGTCAACTTTCCCGAAAATTTTTATTGTTTCCTCGAAAGCCGTTTCAACCTGATCCTCCGAAGAAACATCACATTTGATCGCGTGAGCTTTGATTCCAATTGCACTCAATTCCTTTTGAGATCTTTCATTTTTTTCAATATTCGTTCCCCATATGCAGACGTCAGCTCCAGATTCAGCAAGCCCTTTTGCCATTCCCAAACCAATTCCGCTATTACCTCCTGTGATCAACGCCACTTTGCCTGATAAGTTAAATGCGTCTAAAGCCATAAGTTCTCCTTCCTTACCGAACGTTTATTTACGAGTGTATTCTAAAATAGATTAATACCAGTTTTGCAAACCTAAAAGGAATCAAATAGCGTAACAACGCGGTTACAAGAACTATTTGAAGAATTAGGGGATTGACTCCCTATGCTTGAACGTACACTGCTTCAAGTCCTCTGTATCTCTGTTCACTGTCCATACCAAATCCAACCAACCACTGTTCACTCTTTAATTGAAACCCACAAAACCGAGGAATTATATCCTTAGGCTGGCTCCTTTCTCGATCTATCAAAACAGCCAAATCTACTTTTTTCATTCCCTTCAATTGAATATTTTTCATTAATCTCACCATAGTGGTACCAGTGTCCAAGAGGTCATCCACGACAACTGTCGGCGCATTAAAATCAACCCGATTATCAAAAGTTTGGGGGAATTCTATTGTAGGTTCTGTCAAAATCGCATCACCCGAGTAGGCCGATGCAAATATCGGGGAAACTAACCATTTCCCAGGCCGAATCTTCTCCAATTCTGACAAAAGTGCTGCCGCAAACTGCATTCCGCCTGTCATTACTGGTACTACATTTACGGTGTTCAACCCGTCGTAATATTCCGCAATTGATTTAGCCAAAGAAGCAACTGCTGATAATACTTCTCTCTTGGAATACAGTATTTCTAATCCATCCAATTTAGAATCGGTGCTTCGAGCCAATTTATTCTCCTAGACAAGTTGTTCTTATAAGCAATTAGAGGGATATTTAAAGTCGCTGAAATGATTCGCCCAATGCTGAAGGGGCCCGAGCACTTATAAAGCGACCAAATGCATTATTTTTTAAAACCAAGTGCTGAATTTTTTGATGATTGATAAATAGAAGAGTCATGATCATCAGGGGAAATGGAATTATAGGAAGGACTTGTGAAAGTTGAGGAAGAACCGGCTGTAATTTGAGTGCTAACAACTGCAAAACAGCAAATAAATAACATCCTAAAGCCGCCCTAATGGGATGCCAGCCTCCAAAAATAACTATCGCCAAGGCTATCCAGCCGAAATTGATAATATGCCCATCCGACCAACCTAATTTTACATCTAGAGAAAAAGCAGCCCCTCCCAAACCTACTAGAAAGCCCCCGAGCGCAGTATAAAAGTATCTCAATTTGTTAACGTCGATGCCCCTTGCATAAGCTGCCTCAGGTCGTTCACCAATCGATTGCAAATTTAATCCATGCCTTGTATAAAAAATAAACCAGAAAGAGATTCCTATGAGAATATAGCTGAAATATACCAGCAAATTTTGTTGGAACAAGATTGGACCTATACCAGGTATATCTCCCAATAAGGGAATATGTACATCTTGAACTGAAGGTCCTGGCTTTCTTACAAAATCCTGTCCCAAAAATGCCGATAGTTTAGTGGCTAACAGGGTCAATACTATCCCCACTGCTATTTGATTTAATCTCAATCTTATAGAAGAAAAGGCAACTATGAGAGCAAGATTGCTAGAAATCAAGCCACCAGCTACTAATCCTAGAACAACATTCCCTGTCGTAAAAGAAACTGCAAACCCAGTCATCGCGGAAAGCAGCATACTTCCATCTAAGGATAAATTTACTACGCCAGATTTCTCTGTGATAGTTTCCCCTATCACAGCAAAAACTAGAGGCGTAGCATAACTAATCACAATAGCAAGGGTTTCCGGATTCATTTAATCCCCAGCCTCAGAATATTTGTTTCTTCTTTGCTGCATAAGTCTCATTGCACTAATTAAAATTACTGAAAGCACCAACGTACCCTGAAAAACGCCTCCTAAGGAAGAATGTAAGCCTAATCTGAGTTGCCACTGAATACTGCCTATAGAAATCATAGAGAAAAAGAATGCTATGGGAACAAGCAAGGAAGGCCTGTATCCAGCAAGAAGGACCACCAGAATTGCTAAATATCCGTAACCTCCAGATATGGATGGGACCAAGCGATGGTGTATCGAGGCAACTTGCGTTACACCTGCTAAGCCAGCAACAGCTCCACCTAACATAAAGGCGATCAATAGATACCTAGATGTAGGTATCCCAAACCTGTAACTTGAATCTGGATTCAACCCTATTGCTCTTAGCCTAAGTCCAAATTGAGTCCGACTGAAAACATAGATCACTATGAGTACAACAATAAAGGATAGAGCCACTGCTAATGGCGATAATCTGAAACCTTCAACGGTAGGAAACCAGGCATTTTGGTGAAACGGTTCTGTCCCACTAGTAGAGGCTATTCCTTTCCGACTCCAAGGGCCAATTATGAGATAAACCACGAGGCCTGTCGCAACAAAATTCAATCCCAGACCACCGAAAATTTCGTTGACCCCGCCTCTAACTTTAAGTAATCCAACAAGAAGACCCCAAAAAGCTCCACCAAAAGCTCCTGCAAGTATCATTACGGGGAGCAAAATCCCTGAAGGCAACTGCAATTCCCTAGCTATAAATGTGGCGGCCACCGCACCAGCTATTATTTGTCCTTCTACCCCTATGTTCCAAAGACCAGCTTTGAAAGTAATAACCAATGAAGCGGAGGCGATAATAACTGGAACTGCCACCATAAGCGTGTCACCAAACTTAGTCATGGACCCCAAAGACCCAGTGAGTAAAAGTCTATAAGTTTCAAAAATAGGTATCTCAAACAGCGCCAAAAGAAAAGAAATAAAAATCATAGATACCAAAATAGCGATGACATATGAATATATTGGACCTCCAGAAATTTTCATATCCGTATACCGCCGATCAAAGATCCAACGTCATGCGGGTTTGTTGCTTTGGCCGAAATATCTCCGATAATTTCACCTGCAAAACATACCAATATACGATCAGAAAAATTTATTAATTCTTCTATATCTGAAGAGGAAAATATTATGGTGGTTCCGCTTTCAGATCGATCCAAAAGCTCATTCCAAACCCATTCCGAGGATTCTATATCAAGCCCTCTAGTTGGATGTTCCATAGCCAAAACCGAAAGATCACTTGGCATCAAAGCAAGTAAAAGCCTTTGTTGGTTTCCTCCTGACAGATCTTCAGGCTTTGAGTTAACCGTTCCTCTAATGGCATATTCCTGTAATTTATCTTCAGCTAACTGAGTTGCTTTACCCCAATTTATTGTCTTACCGCCCTGGTTTTCAGCCAAGGCAAAATGTTCCGTCACGGTTAGCCCTTGTATTAAACCTTCCCCTTCCCGATCAGCGGGCAGGTAATGGAATCCGTTTTCAATATGCCAACTGTAAGAATAATGGGATATGTCCTCTCCACTGAAACTTACGCTACCGCTGAATGGGTTTGTTAATCCAGAAATACTCCTCAATAAAATGCGCTGTCCAGCGCCTTCAAGGCCGGCGAGTCCAATGATTTCACCTTCAGAAAATCTGCAACTCACATCCTCTATACTCCCATTTTCATCTTTTGCACTTATAGCATCTAATACAAGTACATTTTTACCTAAAACAGTTTGACTTTGAGGTGTTGATTGTTCATACCCACCAAACATAAGATCGATTAGATCAGAGGTTGGAGGAAACGAAAATCGCTCCGCGACTAAACAAAGAACAAAATAATAAAAAAGATGTAATTACAATTTACACTACTAAAGATATCTTTTCAAAAGAAGTACCTGCAAAAAAAGATCGGAAGAGCGTCGTGT
>ENA-UPTF01000622-UPTF01000622.1-marine-metagenome-genome-assembly--contig:-NODE-622-length-24184-cov-3.804123_pt1 | contig 24184 bp, 19 predicted proteins | sample MGYA00238166_ERZ767019 | MGnify/ENA primary metagenome ERZ767019 (study PRJEB28930, sample SAMN06266391) | marine metagenome | isolation source: Sea water from 250 m depth | place: Atlantic Ocean | study... | reverse complement strand
TCTATAGCAACGATAACTGAATCCAGATTTGTAGCTTTTGAATCGTTTATATAAACGATTTCATTTAATTTTTTAACATGTTCCAACCGATGCTCAACTCCGGAAAAAGACTTCATCACATCTGCAATAATTTTTTTATCAATCCCAATGTGATTTGCAGCTGTGGCTGCGGCTAACATATTCGCTAAATTATGTTTACCGGGTAATGCCAGATCGTGCATGTAAATAAAAGGTTCACCATTAGCATCATATATTTTTGTTGCATTCAAAGGAAATATTACATTTGACTGCAGTAGGCTGAATGGCAACATTTTACCGGGATAATTCTTAATGGATTTAGATAGCTGTGGATCGTCTTTATTGTAAACGATGGCATCTCCTGATGTTTGGTTTTTAACCATATTCAGTTTCATAGCCACATATTCTGCCATGGTTTTGTGTCGATCAAGATGGTCAGGAGAAATATTTAGAAAAATGCCAATCATTGGTCTAAAGTGATAGATGAATTCCATTTGAAAGCTAGATATTTCCAGGATATACACTCGATTCGGGTCAGGATATTTTATTTCATCGATTATTATTTCAGAGAATGGTATTCCCATATTGCCCGCGAGTTTTCCATTGATGGAATCAGATTGACACATGGCCGCCAAAATATGTACTGTTGTTGTTTTTCCATTTGATCCAGTAACAGCAATGATTGGCGTTTCAGTGAACCAGCTGGCAAATTCAATTTCACCTACAATAGGGATATTGTATTTTTGTGCTTCAATAATAATATCAGCTTCCTTCGGGATTCCTGGAGAAACGACCCAAAGGTCCGCATCGTAAATTTGATTTGAATGCTGACCAGTTTCACAATTGATTCCTTTTTGACGTAATTGACTTGCCCTACACAAAATTTCTGTTGTATTGCCTAAATCACTTGCAAATACTTTCCCGCCTAAATAGTGTGCAAGTATTGTCGCTGCATAACCGCTTTTACCTAATCCTATAACAGAGACTTTTTTTTCTATAATAGAGATTGCACTTCGATTTTTCAGGTTCATTAACGTATTTTAAAAGTTGTTAGTGAGAATAAAGCCAGCAACAAACCAATTATCCAGAACCGTACGACAACTCTAGATTCCGGCCAACCAATAAGCTCGTAGTGGTGATGAATTGGCGCCATTTTGAATATACGTTTACCATGGCCGGATTTATTTTTTGTCCATTGGAAATAACTGACCTGTATAATAACGGACACTGCCTCCCAAACAAAAACTCCACCAATGATAAATAATAACAATTCCTTTTTTAAGAGAACAGCTAATGCACCAAGTGATGCTCCGGTGGAAAGGGAGCCTATATCACCCATAAATACTTCCGCAGGAGAAGCGTTAAACCATAAATACCCTAAACAAGCCCCAGTCATTGCTCCGGAAAAAATACTTAATTCCCCAGCCCCTGGAAGATAAATGATATTTAGGTAATCTGAGAAATCCACACGACCAGATATATAGGAAACAGCAGCGAAAACGGTAAAGCAAATAGCAAGGAGTCCTGCAGCAAGTCCATCAAGACCATCGGTAAGATTTACTGCGTTGGATGTTCCTGCTATTACTAGTATGACCATAAGTGGGTACAATCTACCGAGGTCTATTTCCACGTTTTTCAGAAAAGGTATTGTGGTTTTTGTACTAAATTCCGCAAACTCTGGAGATGTCATTATCCAAACACTTATTATTGTACCAAGAATAACCTGTCCAGCCAATTTATAGCGGGCAATCATCCCACGCTTTATTTTCTTAATAACCTTCAAATAATCATCAATAAATCCAATAATTCCCATCCAGATAGTTGATATCAGTATTATTCTGATCATGCTGTTATTAATATCAGCAAATAGTAGTGTAGGTAATATGACAGCTACGAGAATGATTATACCCCCCATTGTTGGCGTACCTTTTTTTTGCAGGTGTGTTTCAGGTCCTGTCGGGCGAATTTCTTCGCCAATCTGGCGAGTGCGCAGTGCACGAATGATCCAAGGTCCAATAATAAAACTGATAATCAGTGCTGCTATGGCTGCTATGGCTGTACGGAATGTGATATATTCGAATAAATTGAGAGCAGAAAAGTTGTCCTTGAAAGGGGTCAATAGATGATACAACATTAGTTTAGGAAAACTCCTTCAATTATGCGTTCCATTTCCATACCACGTGACCCTTTAAATAATACTTTATCGCCGGTTTGAAGATTATCTTTTAAAGTAGTGATTAATTCATCAGGGATTCTGAAGTGAGCATTAATCGGTATGTTTTGGAGAACAGAATTGGTGATTATGGATTCCTCGCCAATGGTATAAACTGCGTCTAATCCATATTCTGAACACTTATTGCCAACTTTTTCATGTTGTTCCTGTGAAGACTTTCCCAACTCGTACATGTCACCGAAAACAAAGATCTTTCGGCCATTACCTGAAAATGCATTCAAATAGTCAAGAGCAGCTAAACTAGATTCCAAATTGGCATTATATGTATCATCTATTACAGTAATAGAGCTATACTGTTTGACCTGACAACGGCCTGGTAGTGGAGAAAAAGATAGAATTTTTTGCTGTAGATCAGTCCAGCTAATACCTAATGTGATTGCGATAGCGGCAACTGCAAGGGTATTCTTAGCAAAGGATAGATTTTGAGACTCAGTTCGAATCTCATGTGTATCGATAGTTAACGTTAAGGAACCGTCATTTTCATGGTGGATATCGGCAGGAAAATCACAATCTGCATTTAAACCATATGTGACCTTTATTCCTGGTACTTTGATATTAGCGATATGTTCATCAGCGTAATTCACAAATGAGATACCATCTTCTAGGGCTTGAAACAAGGCTCCTTTAGTTTTAGCAATCGCATCTATCGTCCCAAATCCACTCAGGTGGGCCGGGGCAATGTTAGTTATAAGACCATGGGTCGGATTTGCTATATTACAAAGGTATTCAATATCACCAGCTTGATTAGCACCCATCTCAAGTATTGAAATGGTGTTTGTTTTATCAAGAAGGAAAAGGGTGAGGGGAAGCCCAATAGATGTATTGAAGTTCCCCTCTGTGGCGTGTACATCGTACTTATTGGATAGTACGTGGAAAAGTAATTCTTTTGTTGATGTTTTACCGTTTGACCCTGTAATCCCTATAATTGGGATATCAAATTGTTTCCGCCATTCACGTGCAATCTCTCCTATCATGGATTGTGGGTCTTCAACCTTAATTTGCTGAAGGTCGATAGTCGAGTCTGGGAATTCGACAAGTGCAGCAGCCGCACCTGATTTCTTCACTGAGGATAGAAAAGAATGTCCATCAGAACGTTCTCCTTTTATGGCGATATAAAGATCACCTGGTAAACATTCACGATTATCTGTAGCTACTCCTTCTATAGGAAGTTTAAATGTTTGCCCTAAACATGATTCAACAATTTCTGTGAAATGACCGGGTCGTTTAATGGCTACCCTCATTGTTCTTTGCGAATTATCTCTATATCAGAATAATATATTTTTTCCCCGTTAACATCCTGGTAATCTTCACGCCCTTTTCCTAATATAGCAATGATGTCACCTTTTCCGGTTTTCTTTACTGCAGAAAGAATCCCTTCAGAGCGGTCTTCAAAAACTGAATAATTACCTGATTTAAAACCCGATACAATGTCCTGATTAATATCATCTATGTTTTCAGTCCTTGGATTATCTGGAGTTATAAAACAATGATTAGAGAATAATTCTGCTATACGGGCCATTTCCGGTCTTTTTGAAGCATCACGCTCACCGCCTGCCCCAAATATGACGAATAATTTTCCCAAAGACGGAATTAAATCACATATCGTCCCTAAAACCTTTTCATAGGCATCAGGTGTATGGGCATAGTCAATAATTGCTTTTGCACCAGATCTTAAATCAAATGACTCCATGCGTCCTGGTACAAACGAACAGGATGATATCCCTTTTTCGATAACTATTTCTGGTATACCAATTGCATGAGCAGTGGATACGGCGGATAAGATATTTTCCTGGTTAAAATCCCCAATGAAATCGGAAGATATCTTATATTCACTTTGTCCTGCTTGAATAATTCCAGAAATACCAGTTATGTCAGATTCCACTTTAGTGAAATGGATTGTATCACCATTTTTTCTTGAGTAGAACAGTACAGGTGCTTTTGTTTCATGTGCCATTCGTTCACCATTGAGGTCACTCTCGTTTATAATAGCGGATGAGTCCAGTGATAGCATACGGAATAATCGTGCTTTAGCTTGATAATATGCTTCCATCGAAGGGTGGTAGTCTTGGTGCTCAGGAGTCAAATTTGTAAATACACCAAAATTGAAGTGTACATCTGCAACCCTGTATTGATCTAAAGCGTGGGATGAGACCTCCATTACCACATGAGTAAATCCTGCAAATTTTAACATTGAGAATATGTGTTGAAGACTGATCGCATCTGGTGTTGTCAATGATTTGTTTTTCTGAAAACCTTCAGCAATCAAACCTAGCGTTCCCAACTGAGCTGTCTTGAATCCGGCTTGGTTTAATATCTCTGTTAATAGTGTAGCGGTTGTTGTTTTACCATTGGTCCCGGTAATTCCAATAACAGTCAGATTTTTTGTAGGATGCCCATAATATTCGGCAGCAACATGTGATACAGCTCTGCGCGGATTAGCTACCTTGATCTGAGGTACAGAGATCTGTCCTAGGTCACGACCGTTGGATATAACAGCACTTGCTCCGCGCTGAATTGCATCGCTAACGAAGTCGTGACCATCTGTATTAAATCCAGGCACGGCAATAAACACATCACCCGGAACTATATTATCAGAATGAATATTGAGTCCAGATACAGCAATATCCGGCACCATAATATCAGGTGGGACCAAACCGCTTACTAATTTATTTAAAGACTGGATCATTCTAGATGTACAATACAAATATCTCCTATATTTTTTATTGTTCCCGGTCTAGGGCTCTGCCATAGTACTTTACCTGAACCTTCTACTTTGACCTTTAGACCGGCCTGACGCAATACCGTCATTGCTTTTTTTAAACTGGTATTTCTTACATCAGGTACATAAATATAGTTCCTATTAGATTGAGCTCTGGTCGTAGTTAATAAAACTGGCTTGCGATTCGAAGCAGGAATCGCATAAGGTTTTTCATTTTGAACTATAATTATATCATCTTTAATAGGATCTGTTCTTTTGTTCCTTTTCGGTGGTGTTATTGAATCATCCATGTTGATGATTCGTTCCATGATTCGCCGGAAAGCTACTGCGGCACCTTCTCCACCCCAGTGAAAGGGGGCATTAGGCTCATCTAATACAATCACTGCCAGTATTTGGGGATTATTCACAGGAAAAAAGCCCACAAAGTTTGAAATAAATTTGTCGTTCGAATAACTTCCACTAATATATTTCTGCGCAGTCCCTGTTTTCCCTGCAATATCCCAACCGTGAATATTCGCCTTGACTCCAGTTCCATCTGATACAACTTTCCGTAGCATTTTCTTTGCATGTTTCATTGTTCTGGCATCTGATATCTGACGCACAATTGATACCTCATTATTATAAGTAACTTCCATTTTAGAATTAAATATTTGGTTTATGAGCCGTGGCTTAATTAAATAGCCATCATTAGCCACTGCTGCATAAGCCATTGCCAATTGTAGTGTAGTTACAGCTACTTCATGACCCATAGCGATTTGTCCAGGGGATACTCTGCTCCAATCTTTCAATGGTCGAAGAGTACCAGACATTTCACCATTTAAAGAGATTTGCGTTGTGGAACCAAACCCAAAATCACGTGCGTATTTGTACAGATTTGATCGACCTAAACGTTCTGTAACCTTAATGATACCAATGTTACTGGAATACTGAATGATTTGTGGAAAGGTCAATTGCCCGTGTTTTTCATGATCTTGTACTAAAATATCAAAATAACTAAATCGGCCATTCTCACAATTGAATTCTTCAGATAGATTAACTTTTTTCTCAGAGAGAGCTGCCACAGCCGATACAATTTTAAATGTGGAACCCGGTTCAAACTGATCTGTAATCGCGCGGCTACGATGTGTCTCAAGTTTATGTTTCGAAAAGTTATTATTATCAAAACCGGGAGTGGATGCCATGGCCAGAATTGCTCCAGTGTGTGGATTAATTATAATACCGGTGGCGCTGATGGCTTTTGTTTTTAATTGGCGTTGTAGGAGTTCTTCTTGGAGAATGCTTTGATATTGCAGGTCTAATGTTAACTGAATATTGAGTCCATCGATTGGTAATAGACTTGGTTGGCCACCAAGTTGTTGCATCTTTCCTTTCCAGCCCTTGCTTTTAACTACCCATCCTGGCGCTCCGGCTAATTCGATATTGTAAACCTTTTCAATCCCTGATATACCCTGGTCATCAATATTTGTGTATCCCAAAATCTGCGCAGCAATTTTACCGTGGGGATACCATCGTTTATAATGGCGTTTAATAAATAATCCATCGAAATCCATCGTTGGCAAAGTGCCCAAAGTTTCCTTCTGTACATTTCTTGCCAGATAAATAAATTTTCCTTTATTATTTAACTTGTCCAATAATTCATCCATCGGCTGGCCAGTTCGAATATGTATAGCATTAGCGAGACCATGTTTATCGGTAACTTTGGTTGGATCAGCTGTGAGTGTATGATGGATTATATTGCGTGTAAGCGAGTGGTTATTACGGTCAAAAATATTTCCACGATTTGGAAATAGTTTTTCTTTTCTTTGACCCTGATCAATAGCTTCTTGTTGATACATTTTACCATCAAGTATTTGGACCTGGAAAAGGCGACCGCATAATCCCATCCAGGAGAGGATCGTCAGACAAATGATGACGGAGATACGTGAACGAAATTTTAAATATGTCTTAGTCATAAATTATTCAGAATTGATTTGTCCAAAGTAATTACCAATGTTTCCGGTTTGGCTATTACCATACCCAACTCTTTTCCTGCACGGGATTTAATTATATCTGGCCTGCTTAGCTGATCGATTTTACTGGTTAATTCATTGACCTCATTAGATAGCTCTCGCGCTGTTGTGGCCTGAATCTCAATCGCCAATAATGATTCATCGATTTCTTTGAATACCCATAGATAAAGGATGAGGCATGAAATAGTTCCGATTGTGGACAAAAAGAAAAGAAAACCCTGAATAAGGTCTCTAATTCGTTTGGAACGTCGCTTGCGGCGCACTAAGAAATCCTTTCTGCCGCACGTAGTTTAGCACTGCGTGATCGAGTATTGACCTTGCGTTCGTCTTCTTTAGGTTGGAGCGGTTTCTTTGTCAAGATTCTTATTCTTCCATTTTCTTTCATTTGTCTGAAATGTTGCTTTACTAATCTATCCTCAAGAGAATGAAAACTGATTATTACCACTTTTCCACCGATAGCTAAGGCTTCGATAAAATGATTCAAAAATATTTCTAATTTTTCAAGCTCTTTGTTGACAACTATCCGTAAGGCTTGAAAAACACGGGCCAATATCCGATGTCTGAAATTGGGTGGAGTACAGGACCGGACTGCTTCCACAAGATCAGATACTGTAAATAAAGGTCGGACCTGGCTAATTTTTTTGGCTATAGACCGTGACCAGCGTTCTTCCCCATAAGTATAAAAAACATCTGATAGTTCCGGCTCGGATAGTTTATTCAATACATCTGCTGCTGTGCGGCGATTTGTTCGGTCAAAGCGCATATCAAGCGGGGCTGGCCTAGAAAATGAGAATCCACGATCCTCTGAATTCAATTGCAGTGATGATATTCCTAGGTCAAGAAGGATACCGTTCACCTTGCTAATTTCCAGTTTTGAGAGAATTCTAAGAATCTGATCGTATGAGTTATGAATGAGTTTGAAAGGGCAAGATGATGCAGTAAGTCTATCTTCACAATATTGCAGCGCATCTTCATCAAGATCAATTCCGACCAGTTGTCCTTTCGAAGAAAGCCGACTTATAATTTGTGTAGTATGTCCGCCGAGACCTACTGTTCCATCCACGTATATACCTTCCGGTATTATTTCCAGTAGGGAAATAACTTCCTCGGTCATCACAGGAATATGCAATGGAGCATCCTGTGATGGTTCCATGTTCATCAGATGACGATTTTAGTCGATAATTCATTAAACTCATTTGGGTCTAATTCCATATTCTTTTTATCCACAAGCTTTAATATTTCTGGGTTCCAGATCTCAATTTTTTTGACCACTCCAACTATGAGTACGTCCTTCTCTAAGCCAGCATAAGAAATGAGGGACGGATTAATTTTAATCCGTCCCTGTTTATCGTATGTGGAAGGGGAAGCCGATCTCGAAATTTGGCGAATAAATGTTCTATGCGTCCCTGAAACTGAAGAAAGTTTCCTGAGTTCTGATTCAATTTTTTTCCATTCTATCATTGGATAAACCCATACACAAGCGTCTTGGCCACGAGTAGTTATGAACGTATTTTTATTATCATTCGACAAGACTTGTCGGTACCTGGCAGGAATATTGACTCTTCCTTTCGAATCCAGAGAATACGAATACTCTCCAGTAAAAGTGTTTGGGCTCAACGTCATGTTATTTTTAGGGAAAATTCCCCACTATTACCCACTATCTTACTCAGATAAGGGATTAATATCAATATTTATTATGAATTATTTAAGGTTATTTAAAGGTATTCTTTAAATAATCGAACTGTATATAATAGAATTGAAGTTAAAATATTGTGATACTTAACCGATTGGTTTGTACCAACGGACGGTAATACTGGAGGGATTAGATTGCACTTTTAAACGGATTGGGTGACTGTAATCCGATATTTGGTCTAATTCAATACCGTTTACTCTTGCACGCAGTCGTTTTGTATGAGAGAATAGCATTTCTCCTTGAAAAACGAATCCTTTAAGATCTATTTCCATACCAGATCTAATAATCTTAGAATATTCTGGTAATGAATCTTGTTTTATCTTAACTGCTGTTTGTTCTTTAGCAGTTAAGGTCATGAAAAAAGGAGGTTTTGCGGGAATTAATTCTTCAATGAATTTATCTTCAGTAAACTGAGTAATAAGCTGTTCATCACTTATTACATTTATTGGATTTATTATGACAGGACCTGTCTTTCCTATAATAGCTTTACTATCTTCAGAAAATATTTTTTTTATAATAAAAATTGAAAAAATAAAAATAACCAATAAAATGCTGCCTTTGGTCAAATCTTCGCGGAGTTTTCGATTTGATTTTGGTAATACTTCATTTTCATTAGAAGATTCTAAAACCTTATCCTTACGCTCTTTTTCCAAAGGTTGGGATACCATAATAGTCTTGGCTGTTCCAAGAAAGGAATCTAGTTGTTCTAACGCTCGCACTGAATCGCCACCAATTTCTTCAGAATATGCTCTTAAAAACAATCTTAGATAGGGTACCGGCAATATATCAAAATTTCCAACTTCAATTGCTTTCAAATATTTTATATTTATCTTTGTTCTTTTTTCAAGTTCCCCCAAGTCGATACCCTGCGTTAATCGAAGGTCTTTTAATTCTTTATAAAACTGTGCCATGACATAAAAGATGACATTTAAGTTACACGTCGATATCTTTTCTCACCAATGGAAAACAATTCTAATCATCAATTATTGGAATCTTACGCAGTTTTTTCTTTTCACTGCGCTTCCGTTTTGAATGAATACGTGATTCTATGGATGATTTGGTCGGGGTTGTTTTTTTTCTTTGTTTCGGTTTATTTGCGGCTTCATTAATGATGCTGATTAATCTTTTCAATGCTTCCTTTTTATTCTGATTTTGAGATCGGTGTATTTTTGATTTGATAATAATTGAACCACTTTTAGTAGATAATGAACCAGCAATTTTTATAACTCTATTTTTTAACCATTTTGGTAGAGATGGACTACCAACCACATCAAACCTTAATTGAATGGCTGTTGAAGTTTTATTAACATGTTGCCCACCAGGTCCGGAAGCACGAATTGCATCATATTTCACCTCTTTTTCATTGAAAGAAATTGATTTAGTGATTCCTATCACCTAATATCCTGCAAATTATTCAATGACTGATAATACTGGTAAAAGGTAGAGAGCGGGAACCCCATTACATTGTAATAACAACCATCTATCTTTTCTACCCAAACAGAAAACCAATCTTGAATTCCATAACTACCTGCTTTATCTAAAGTATTATAACTATCTATATAATAGGATATATAGTCTTTTGGAATTTCTCTAAATGTAACATTTGTTCGCACATTGAATGTTATATCCATTTCTCTTTTTTTCCAGATTAATGCTACCCCTGTGATTACCTCATGAGTTCTGCCAGAAAGTTTACGCAGCATTTTATAACTTTCATTCTTGTCTTTGGGCTTACCAAAAATATGTCCATTCAAAACCACGATAGTATCTGCACCTATTACTATATTATCAGGAAAATCCAATGCTACATATTTTGCTTTTTTACGACCCCAATGTTCCACAAATGCTTCTGGTGGGAGGTTTAAATGGTTATCTTCTATGACACCGCTTGGAACTACCTGAAATTTTAACCCAATTTGAGTTAACAGTTGTTTTCTTCGTGGTGAGCCAGATGCCAATATAATGGTATTTTCTTCCATCATTTATTATAAAACGACACCTTCAATTTTGTTTATTGAAACTTTGCGCATCGACCTACAAATGTTTCTGTTGTATTGGAATTTTCCGCTTTGATTTTATAAAGGTATACACCGTTAGCAAGCACTCCACCAAAAGCATCATGTCCATCCCAATTAATTGTGTGGTATCCAACAGAAAAAGTCGTGGTTTTGAATTCCATGATTTTGCGTCCACCCAAGGTGTAAACTGCCAATGAAATTTCCGCCTGTGTAGAAAGTTCAAATGTGAATTGGGTCGATGTAGAAAACGGATTAGGGAAGTTAAATATATTATAAAGCATGAGTTTATTATCATCGGAGATGTGAATAAGTATCTCCATTTCACTAGGATTGTTGGCATTATCCCATGCTTTGACATGGAATTGTAATCTATCCTGATTATAGTTCTTTAAATTAACCGTGCCTGTCGTAATACTGTTGATATCATAATAAAATTCGGAAGTGACATTATTTGTCTCTTCTGTATTCGTTTCTGTTAAAAGTAATTCATGTCCAACCTCATTGGTCAAATTTATGCCTATGGGGTCGGAAAATCTCAAAATCAGATCTTGGTCTTTACTGATATGATCTCCAGATCTAATAATACGTTGATCCGTAGTTTCAAAGGAAATAATAGGTCCTGTGTGATCTATGATTGGATTGCCTCCGCGAAGTGGAATACTATCATGAGACCCTAATGCTTCCTGGGAATCATTGTGAATATATATCATGATGCTACCTGGTTCTGGGGAATAGGAAATATCCTGAGGAACTCTTATCTGGCCAGATAATTCAGAACCTAAAAAATCGAAAAATCCTCGGAAAAGGGTAGCCCCAGGCAAGTTGTAGGTTAGGCTTTCTGTAGTTGAAGAAATGTTATATTCTCGTGTGACCTGTCGAGTGGCATCTGTTAATGAAACCATACCAATCCCGGATTCAGTGATAATATCTTGGGAGCCCATAAATAAAGCTGTTTCCAAAGTTCTTAGAGTATCAGGCGTAATGCCATCAATGGTCAGTGTTTCCTTTGGCATAGGTACCATCATGGCCGGATCACCGAATAAGTGAAAATATTCACTTTCATTTGAGCCATTCTTAATAGATTGTAGTATTACTCCGATTGGCTGATTGGATACTTGATCATTACCGAATATGGCATTGAAAATTTCTTGTGTGTATCGTTCGTTACCGGTAACTGTAATAGGCCTGCTGGTAGAGATTACGGCTGAAGCAGCATCCATGGGTTTCCGAATTAATTCTTCTGCAAAGGACTCCGTAAGTGGATCATCAAAATGACCAAATGAACAAGTGCCCACGATCCAAAGTGGCATTTTTTTACCAGTTGCAATAATATTTAAATCTCCACGGTCCAGATGTAAAAGTTTTTCCTGAGCCAACTGATATGCTGAGCCATGACCGATGTAATTAAGGATTGCGGTACCGCTTAATAAAACATCGAATAATGCCTGGGTCGCGTCCGGTTTGATTACACCATAAGCAGATGCATCACTAACTTCTGGGTATTCCATCATATATATTTTTTGAATGTTCACTATGGATGGAATAATCTCTGCTAATTCTTCAGAATTAAGTGTGTGGCTCTTGCCTGTTGCTATTCCACCGTGACTTGGTTCGGGGCGAGCAGCATCATCGGCTACTAGTGTCACCTTTTGTCTCCAAGGTCCGAATTCAGTTTCCGATTCTATCGAGACAATTTTTTCTACAAAATTTTCCACTTCATCAATATTTCTTGCTGGATAACGCCCCATGGCAATTTCCGGAATATTACCATAAATAGTTGATAGCCTATCATCTGTGGCATAGCTATGATAAGCCTGGACTTGGATGGTTGGTACAATAATGCTTGATTCACCAGTGATATTCCGATAATCATATCCACTATCACCTAGCAGCAGAGCATATGTGGACTTTGGTTCTTGCCAATTTTCCTGTGTCCACTGCAAGAAGGAGCGGATTGCCATCGGGTCCCGATTACCCGCTGAGAATTCTCTGTAAATATCATCTAGATTAGCGTATATAGAAGGATGACGCAGATTTAAAAGTGCCTGTACTGCTTCCTGATAGGATCTTGGTCCCACAATAATATATTGTGCAACTGTTGTTTGATTTCGAAGGTTATCCATGACTGTATTCGGTTGATATTCTAAGTTCTCAACTTTAGCCAATGAATTAAGATTGAAGACGACAAATCGGGCCAATGTATCAGTCGGAAGAATTATATCTAAATTTGTTAAGTCCGAAATGGTTTCAGATGAAACTTTTTCAGGATTAGTTATATTCCAAATATTAGTCATTGAACTAATTGGTTCAATAAAGGTAAAACGAATATTTTGACCTGAAACTGGAGAAAAGAATTCGTATGATTCTGCATCGTCCAAAATGCGACCATAGTTTATGTCAAAAAAATCAAAAAAAGGTGAGGAACTTCCACCATTACTTTTATTGTGTGCATAGAAAGCATTGTTGCCAGAGTTCAACTCACCACCTGAAATAGTGCCAGTTATACTACGTAATCCAGTTCCAGTCCAGGACAATGTGTTGCCAACCTGGACTCCATCGGAACTATTATGATGTAGTTCCATTATGTGATTACTGTTATTATTTCCAGAACTGTAATTCCCCATAAATTGGACAGTAATGTTTGCATCGACAGCAGATTTTGGATTAGGAAGAATTGCTGAAATTATTTGAGATCCTCCGGCCGGGATTGAGGTACTTACCCACTGTAGACCAGATCCTTCCGGATTGATAAGATCTATTTCTGTATGATAAAAAAACAATCCATAATCCAGTGTGAGAGAGGTGGATTCAGGTAATTGTGACTGGCTTACACGCTTTCCGCGCAGGGAATTATCATCCGGCAAAAGAAGCCAGCAGGTATTAGAAGTGAAATAAAGATTCTGTTCCCACATAACCTCAGATGCTTTCAGTTCAAAACCAGATGGACCGCGACCATAGAATATTATTCTGTCTTCACTGTCAAATGACCCATCGGACTCTCCGTCAATATGTATACTGATCTCTAATAGATTATCTTTTATTGGTAAATTAACCTCTTGGCTCCGGCTACGTCCTTGTTCAGGACCCATGAAAAGCATGTAGGCACGAGGATCATGAATAGATATGGTTGGAATAATCTCTGTAAGATCTTCCTGTGTGATCATTTTCATACCATCTTCAAGGATATCAAAACTTATCCATTTTCCTGTTGGAAATGATTGGATCTTTTTTACACTTCGTTTTTCAGGGAGTAGCCAATCTTTTGCATAATCCCAATTAATGATTCGGTTTGCTAACAGCGTGTTTTCAGTTGATTTTGGTTTTCGAATCGAATGTTCAAATGAATCAAACTGGATATGGATTTCTACAATTTCAAAAAAATTTCCATCTTTTGTTTTTGGATCTATTTCAAGTACAGCACAATATAGATTTTGAAGTTTCTGCAAACCATGCCAATCAAATTCTGTTTGTTTTTCTTTATTGAAAGAGGGAAATGGATTTGGAGACTTTCCATAATACCTGATTTGTGTTTTTGGAATTTTCAAACCCGGTAAACCGATAATAAAAGATGATGGAAATAGATCAGCCGTTGTTACTGGCTCAGTTAAAACTTGAATAATCAAGTTTTTATGCGAACTATGAATAATCTTTGTATTTATTGAAGCAAAAAGACCACTCGATAAAATTAATACTGTAAATAAAAAACGAAACATGCTATAAAAATTACAGATTGGGTTGATGAAGTGCATTGTAAACTGGCATCAAATCGAGGTAATTTTCGTATCGGTTTTCCAACGAATAGTTTTGGTTTCTGTTCCAATAAACTACAAACCTTAATTCTTATATATGTTTGATTTGGATATTATTCAGTCTTTTTATATGCTTTTTGCAAAGAAGGTAAACCGTGCAAGAGATATTCTTGATAGACCCTTGACCTATACTGAAAAGGTATTGTACAGTCATCTCTTTGATAGTAATCAGCCTCAGGAATTTAGTCGAGGTGAGTCATATGTTGAATTTTCTCCTGACAGAGTGGCAATGCAGGATGCGACTGCCCAGATGGCATTACTGCAATTCATGATGTCTGGTAGAGATAGGGTTGCTGTCCCATCAACTGTTCATTGTGATCATTTAATTCAAGCCAACTCCGGTGCTATTAGTGATTTGGCTATTGCCAAGGATTCAAACAGCGAAGTATATGAATTCTTAGAATCGGTCTCGAACAAATATGGTATTGGTTTTTGGAAACCAGGTGCAGGAATAATTCATCAGGTCGTTCTTGAAAATTATGCTTTCCCAGGAGGTATGATGGTTGGTACAGATAGTCATACTGTGAACGCAGGGGGTTTGGGAATGATAGCGATTGGTGTTGGTGGTGCAGACGCTGTGGATGTGATGGTGGGTATTCCATGGGAGCTTCAGTTTCCAAAATTAATTGGTGTGAAGTTAACTGGTGAATTAGGCGGATGGACATCAGCAAAGGATGTTATTCTGAAATTAGCAGGTATTTTAACTGTGAAGGGTGGTACAGGTTCTGTGTTAGAATATTTTGGTCCTGGTTCCGAGAAATTGTCTTGCACTGGCAAGGGTACAATAAGCAACATGGGTGCGGAGATTGGTGCCACCACCTCCATTTTTGGGTATGACGGGAAGATGGGTCAGTATTTGAGGAGCACAAATCGTACTGAATTAGCCGATCTTGCGGATGGAATATCTGAATATTTGCGTGGTGATGATGATGTATATGCTAATCCTGAAAAATATTTTGATGAACTGATTCATATTGATCTTTCAAAACTCGAGCCACATATCAATGGTCCCTTTACGCCTGATCTTGCCACACCATTGTCAGAGTTTGGAAAGACTGTGCTCGAAAATGAATGGCCTCGTAAACTGGATGTTGGTCTAATTGGTTCGTGCACAAATTCTTCATACGAAGACATTACCCGATCAGCTTCCATTGCACAACAGGCATTAGATAAGAACTTGAAAGTTAGATCGGAATTCACAGTCACTCCAGGGTCAGAGCAGATTCGCTATACCGTGGAACGAGATGGCTACCTTGATATATTCAAGAAAATAGGGGGTGTTGTATTGGCAAATGCCTGCGGTCCATGTATTGGTCAGTGGGCACGACATGGTTCAGAAAAACAGGAGAAGAATTCTATCATTACTTCTTTTAATCGAAATTTTTCGAAAAGGAATGATGGCAATCCTAATACTCATGGGTTCGTTGCATCGCCGGAAATAGTAACAGCTATGTCCATTGCCGGAGATTTATGTTTCAATCCAATCAGTGATTCTTTAGAAAATCGTGAAGGGAAAAAGGTCCGTTTAAATGAGCCAAGTGGTATAGATTTTCCGGTTCAAGGGTTTGCTGTTGAAGATGATGGTTTTCAGCCACCAGTTGAAGACGGTCGTGATATCGAAGTCATTATTAACCCTATATCAGAACGTCTACAATTATTGTCTCCGTTTGAACCTTGGGATGAAAACAATATTACGGGTATGAATTTATTGATAAAGACTATCGGAAAATGCACCACAGACCATATTTCAATGGCTGGTCCCTGGCTTTACTATCGCGGACATTTGGATAATATTTCTAATAATTTTTTAACCGGTGCTGTGAACTTTTTCAATAAAAAGACCAATCAAATAAAAAACCAGCTTACCGGTGATTATGGACAGGTTCCAGATATCCAACGAATGTATAGATCTGCTGGTATTCAGACCATTGTTGTCGGAGATGAAAATTTTGGCGAAGGTTCATCACGGGAACATGCAGCAATGGAGCCTCGACACTTGGGGGTCATAACTGTATTGGCCAAATCTTTTGCACGCATCCATGAGACCAACCTCAAAAAACAGGGTATGCTTGCCATCACTTTTGGGGATAGTTCCGATTATGATTTAATAGATGAAGATGACACATTTGATTTTATAGATTTGAATCGATTTGCACCAAAAAGACCAATCAAGCTTAAGATTATTCACAATGATGGATCAGTACATCAAATTCAATGTCATCACTCTTATAATGAATCGCAGATTGATTGGTTCAGGGCTGGATCCGCATTAAATCTTTTCAGATCCAAGTCATAGCATGTATTATTTTTACAATTATGAAATATTTATTTTAAAAATATATAGATACCAATAGAAAAAAGTAATATGAAAGTTTTAGTATCCGACCCGATTACTGAAAGTGGATTGACGATTCTTAGAAAAGGTGGCTTAGAAGTGCATTATCTTCCTGAGGGATCCAATGAGGAAATAATTTCTGCAAGCAAAGATGTGCATGGCTGGATTATTCGTAGCGGAACTAAAATTTTGGAAAATTTCATAGAAGGAGCTGAGAATTTACAGGTTATTGGCAGGGCTGGGGTAGGAGTGGATAATATTGATATACCTGCAGCAACACGTAAGGGTGTGGTTGTCATGAATACCCCAGATGTGAACACAATTAGTGCAGCTGAGCATACGGTTGGTTTAATGCTTGCTTTGTCCCGCAATATACCCAGAGGTCATTGTAGGATGAGAAAAGGACAATGGAATCGTCACAGCTTGGTCGGATCTGAATTACGGAATAAAACCTTGGGAATTATTGGTTTGGGTAAGATTGGAAGAGAAGTGATGAAACGTTGCCGTTCATTCAATATGAAGATATTGTGCTATGACCCCTATGTGACAGAGGATCAATTTCAATCAGATGAATTAGAAATTGTTGATTTGGATGTCTTGGTCAAAAAAGCAGATTATATTACACTACATGTACCCATAACAGATTACACCAAGAATTTATTTGATTATGAGATGTTATGTAAAATGAAACCATCTGCCAGAATTGTTAATGTGGCCAGAGGAGGTATTATAAATGAGTTAGATCTTGTCAGAGCATTGAAAGATGAAATGATATCTGGAGCAGCTATAGATGTTTATGAAACAGAACCATTGGATAAAAATAGTCCACTGATTAAAGCCCCGAAAGTAGTTCTTACTCCTCATTTAGGTGCATCTACTTCTGAAGCGAAAGAAGGAGTAAGTGTCACTATCTGCGAACAGGTGAGAGACTATTTACTTGATGAAAACCTTACAAATGCTATAAATATACCTTTTAATGATTTTGTAAAGCTCAAAGAAATGCAACCAGTATTATCTTTGGCGGAATTATTAGGTAGTATACAAGCTCAGATGGTATCAGGCGCAATTAAGAGTATAACTCTCGAATGCTATGGAATTGATGAAATCAAACCTATATCACTATCTTTTTTAAAAAGTTTATTGCAAGAAAGAGTTCCAAGCCGAATCAATTATATAAATGCGGAATCGGTGGCAAAAGAATTGGGTATTGAATTAACTGTCCAATATTCAACAACGGAATTGAATTTTTCAAACTTGGTATCTACAAGTGTTGTCGCAAATAGCACCATACGTTTTGATGGAAGCATATTTGATGGAAAGTACCCACGATTGGTGAACGTGCTAGGGCATGAAATGGATGTTACACCGCAAGAAGGCACAATGCTATTTGTTGAAAATAATGATGTTCCCGGTGTCATTGGACAGGTAGGTACTCTTTTAGGTGATGCAGGTATAAATATTGCAGCCTATCTGTTGAGTCGAAAAAGTCATAAAGGTAACGCATTTGCAGTTATTCGTTTAGATTCAACTGTATCTGAAACAATTATGACATCATTAGAGTCACTGGACGAAATTCGATCTGTTAATTGCATAAAAATTGATTAGTTCCATAGTATTATAGAAATAACCATGAATCTTTGTAATTTTTCGTGATTTTGATAAGAATTGAAGCCATAATGAATAGGAATGTGTTATGAATAAACTTTGGGAAGATTTGAAAGATAATATGAAAGAGTGGGGCACATCGGCTGTTGAGAAGGCCGAAGAGATAAGTCGTGTCGCTGTAGCTAAAGGAGAGGAATTTACTAAGATTTCGAAGATTAAAATTGACATCCATCAGCTTCAACGAGAAAAATCTAAATTATATGAAGACCTTGGTAGGTTTACCTATAACCAAGCTCATATTGAGAATATGGCAAACTTTACGGGTAATACTGAATTTTTTTTAACTGTTAACAAAATTAATGCAATCGATAAACAAATAGGGGAAAATGAATTGGAAATAGAAAAAATAAAGGATGAATACGGTTTGAAAGATGAAGATATTGAATTAGGAAATATGTCTCTTGACAAAGAAATATCTACTGATTCATCTGATGAAAACAAGGAACCAGTGTCAGAATAAACCGGTTGAATGATTCGTTTATAGAATGTAATATTGGTTGATTAGCCCTATCAAATTGTTCTAATGAAGCAAATGTTGACTCAAAAACAATATATCCTGCACCGTGAATCAGACAGTGGTGTAAGCCAATGGCATTTCTCAAGATACCAGCTTTACGTATTGATGGGTATTACTACAATGGTTTTGGGAACTTTTTTATTTTTCGGTGCTGATTATTTTAGCAAATTTCTTTATGACCAGCGTTTACAGGAATTCAAAAAGAATTATCATACCGTATCCCAGAATCTTAAGTTAATCCAGTCGCGCCTTAGTGTATTAGATCAGCAGTTAATAGAAATTGAAGAAAAAGATCGGGCTGTACGTACTTATGCTGGCATGCCAGAAGTTGATAAAGACATTCGGAAACTTGGTATTGGAGGTACAATGCTCGGTAAGTCTGTAATACTTGATAACTTGGCACCAGCTGTGAATCGAGAAATTTCTGTATTACAATTAGATATTGAAAAAATATCTCGTCAAGTGAATTTTGAATTAGCGAGTTATGAGTCCATCTATAAAAAGGTCAAATCAAATATTGATAGAATCCGTCATATTCCATCTATTCGACCAGTGGAAGGTGGTTTCTTAAATTCGGGTTTTGGATACCGCAGGGATCCTATTGACGGTGTGCGTCGGTTCCATCAAGGTCAGGATATAACTGTTTCAAAAGGTAGTCCAATTTATGCTCCGGCGGATGGTTTAGTTAAACGTGCCTATTATATTGGTGGTTTTGGGAACCATATAAAGCTTGAGCATAGTCATGGATACGTTACTGTATTTGCTCATTTGTCAAAGATATCAGTTAGACATGGACAAAAAATTAAGCGAGGGGATTTAATAGGTTATACTGGAAATACCGGTAGATCCACCGCACCCCATCTTCATTACGAAGTTCACCATTACGGTACACCAAAAAATCCGATGGATTACTTTTTTACCGATACGAGTAAATAGTTTTTTCGTCATAATATAGCTTTGTGAACAAAACGTATTTTATAGAGACGTACGGTTGCCAGATGAATGTAGCCGATTCCGAACTTGTAAAAGGAATTCTGAATAACGAAGGTTTTTTACCAGCCGCAACTCCTGATTCCGCAGACGCGCTTTTTGTCAATACCTGTGCTATACGGGAGCATGCAGAGGAAAAAGTCCATTCCCTACTTGGGAATTTTTATAGGTTCAAGAAGAATCGTCCTGAAATGGTTATCGGTGTGTTGGGGTGTATGGCTCAAAGTATGAAGCATGACCTTTTAGAAAGTAAACCGTATGTGGATATTGTTCTTGGTCCGGACTCTTATCGAAGATTACCAAGGATACTCAAACGCCATGAAAAAGATCAAATTAGCCAGGTTGATACAACTTTGTCTAGGTTTGAAGTTTATGAGGATTTATTTCCTAATCGTAAAAAGGGAATCAATGCTTGGATTTCCATTATGCGAGGTTGTGATAAGTTTTGTTCATTTTGTATTGTTCCTTTCACACGTGGAAGAGAAAGAAGTCGTAGTTTAGAAAGTATCTTAGCAGAAGTTGAGCAGGCAGTATTTGATGGTTTTGTTGAAATTACGCTATTGGGACAGAATGTCAATTCTTACAACTATAAAGACATAAGATTCCATCAATTACTTGAAGAAGTTGCAAAGATCCAAGGATTAAAAAGAATCCGCTATACATCTCCTCATCCTCAGGATATCACTAATGATTTATTAATAACTATGGCGAACCATGATAATATTTGCAATCATGTGCACCTTCCCCTTCAGGCTGGATCAGATCGGATTCTTAAACGCATGAATCGTACGTATTCCCGTGATCAATTTATACAATTGGCTAAAATGATTAGGGAAGTGGTTCCCAATTGCGGTATTAGCACGGATATTATTGTAGGATTTCCTGGTGAAACTGATGGCGAATTCAAAAAAACTTTGGATGTCATGGAAGAAGTGAAATTTGATTCAGCATTCACATTTAAATATTCACCACGGCGTGGAACCAAGGCGACAGAATATGAAGATCAAATAATTGATAAAGTTAAACAAATGCGATTAGAAATGATTATTGCCGCTCAAAAATTCCACACCTTAGAACGTAATCAGCACTATGTGGATCGTATAGAGTCCGTTCTAGCTGAAAAGGAAAGTAAACGATCTGTAAATCAATTGGCGGGACGGACCGACTCAAATAAATGGGTGATATTTGACAAAGAAGATGTGCAAATCAAAGATATGGTACCTGTTCATATATTGGAAGCAAAAGGTATTAGCCTTCATGGTCAACTTTTGAAAAAATAGAGATTAGCGTAATGAGACTCGTAAAAATATTTGGCATAATTTTAATAAATTTAGTCTTGGTGTATTTTCTGGCACAGAATGCAGGGGAAAAGGTAGACTTGAACCTTCTATTTCTCTCCTATGAGAATGTGCCAGTTTTCTTAATAATTCTTTTTTCATTATCAATCGGAATTCTAAGTGGCTTTCTCTCAGCTGTGATAGTAGTATTGTCACTTAAGTCACAGACCCGAAGTTTAAAAGATAAGAATCGTCTGCTAACAGATGAATTGAACGACCTACGTAATGTAGCAATTGATGAAGGTATATACGATACAGAGGATGGAGATCTTTAACATTGAATTCACTGCCCATTGTTTTTGTTCTGGCTGCGGCCATTATTGCGGTAGGCGTTTGGCTATTTTTTCTTTATAAACCGCAAAAATCCCCTCGAACAGACAACATCTACACCGAAGCACTCAATGCCATGGTGAGAGCTGATAAAACCAAAGCCGTTAGTCTATTGCGTGATGTTGTCAAAAAAGATTCTGATCATGTGGATGCTTATTTACAATTAGGAAATATTCTAAGAGATAGTAATCCACAACAGGCAGTAAAGATTCATCAGACCTTGACTGTTCGATCTAATCTATCAATTGAAATACAGGAAGATATTCATAAAGCCTTGGCTTTGGATTATAAAACACTCAATAATCAGGTCCGAGCTAGGAAAGAAGCAGAGCAAATACTTCGTCTTAATAAGCATAGCCAATGGGCAGTAGAATTTCTTCTTTCTTTGTCAGTACAGGAGAAGAATTGGGATCAGGCTGCAGACCGAGCTCGGCAACTCCAGAAACTTACTGGAAATAAAAATCCAAATGAATTGACTATCTATACGATTTATAAAGGTTTAGAAAAAATGAAACAAGATAAAAAGAATGAAGCAAAGTCTTTTTTTGAAAAAGCGATAAAACAAGCGCCAGAGCTTGGTCTGTCTTACCGTTATCTTGGTGATGTGTATGCTGAGTCACGAGACCTGGTCAAGGCCGTAGAAAATTGGGAACGATTTGCAGAACTTTCACCAGGTAATGCTTCCATGGTTTTCAATGAAATTGAATCTGCCCTTTTTGATTTGGGTCGCTATAGCGAAGTAGAAAATTTTTACCGGAGGGTGTTGGATAAAAACAAAAACAATCTGGAAGCTGTAATTAAATTGGCCAATGTTTTAGATGAGAAAGGTGAACATCAGGCTGCACTGACTTTGGTAGAAGGGTCTATCCAACCTGAAAATGTGGACATAGCAGTTTTAGTTATGAAATTAAAATTATCACTTTCTATTTCAACTCCAGTTGAATTAGGTCACCAGATTGATGAAATTCTGGGACACCTACACAAATCTTCTAAAGATGCAGCATAAAATATTTTTTCATATTATCTTGTCATTCCTGTATAGCCAGAATATTGATATGTACCTGTCTCTTCTTCATGAAGGGCAGGTCGATGGTGTACGTGAAAATCTTCCTGAGCTAATATCTAAATATCCAAACAATCCGGATGTGTTATATCTGAAGGCTTTGCTAACAAAAGAAGGTTTGTCGGCAGTTGAGCAATACCAGTCCATACTAGAACATTTTCCCGAATCTCGTTTTGCACCAGATGCTGCAATGAAGATCGGTGAATATTTTTATGCTCGGGGATTATACACACAAGCAGCAGCTTTACTGAGAACTATACCGGTCAATTATCCTCGATATATTCAGATTCAACGTGCAACAGATTTGATGGTTAATAGTTTTCTGGCTATTGGTGAGACAGATTCAGCACGGTACTATGCATTGGTATTAAAAAGTATGTATCCTGGTGTTGATGTGGAACAATATGGTTTGAGTGAATTTAAGCAACCAGCGTCCCAGGTATTTGATTTGAAGAAAAAAATACCGGAACAAAGACCTTTTGTCATACAAATAGGTGCTTTTGGAAATCAAGCTAATGCTAATCGGCTTAAACTACAGGTTTCACAAATTGGATATGAAGTAATTATCAATCCATTAGAATCTAATGGAAAGAAATTTCATGCGGTTCGCATTGTCCGGTTCAAATCGAAGAGAGAAGCTGAGCGTATTGGAAATGAGATAAAGAAAAAATTAGGTACAGATTTTAGAATATTATATCGTCCAATGTCTCAGAAATAATTTGTCAGTCTTCGCTTCGGATTGTTTATTTATTGGAACTTGGGAATGATTGAGTGGCTGGTGCTCTCCACGGCCTTCAAAGCCGTTGTCCTAGGGTGACCTAGGAGCTGGGTTCGATTCCCAGGCGTTCCCGCCATTTGAAAAAGTCGGTAAATGCTAATATACTGGCATTTACCGACGATAAACTTAAAAATAATAGCAAATTTCAGTGCAGCTTAATGTATTTGATAGCAAGTATTTTATTATAGTTTGATTTAATAAATAATTACAAAACTAAAAAATATAATTGTAATTAAAATTTTGTTTTGAATAAACTTATGTACATGATGCATAAAAATATTACACTTAATGAAGTAGGCTTGCGAGAAGGGTTTCAGAACCTAGGAAGGGTATACAGTACCGAGTTAAAGCTGATGGTGCTCAATGGTTTGCTACAAGCCGGGGTGCGACACATTCAATTGGGTTCTTTTGTTCATCCAGAAATTCTACCGCAAATGGCAGATGCCGAAGTATTATTCAACTCTGCTCCACAATATGACAATGTTATTTATAGTGCATTCATCCTTAATGAGCGGGGGTTGGGTAGGGCCATCGACTGCGGTGTAAAAAAAGTGGAAACATCGATATCACTACATGAGAGCTATGGTTTCAAAAATACGGGCATGAAATTCGATCGTGCCTATGAAGAAATGACCCGCCTGGTTCGTTTGGCACACCGGCATGACATCAG
>ENA-UPTF01000620-UPTF01000620.1-marine-metagenome-genome-assembly--contig:-NODE-620-length-24223-cov-5.599188_pt1 | contig 24223 bp, 24 predicted proteins | sample MGYA00238166_ERZ767019 | MGnify/ENA primary metagenome ERZ767019 (study PRJEB28930, sample SAMN06266391) | marine metagenome | isolation source: Sea water from 250 m depth | place: Atlantic Ocean | study... | reverse complement strand
CCGGTAGCCGGGCGAATGATTTAATGACAACCGAGCGTATTCAGCAATATTACTAGAAGTGATTTCTACTGTTGTCTCGTTACCGATTTGACCAGGTTCAACCGCATCAAATGTCCAAAGTCGTTCTTGTTGGTCCACCATGATCAGCTTGTGCCTCCGTGGAGTCTATTAACGCTGCCCTATTCTACCTTACTGATCATATAGTGGTCTGAGTGGTGTATGCGTTCCAGGCTGTGATATGTTATGCCCCGCTGAAAGAATAGGATCAAGCGCGGGCGGGGCCTGCAGCGGAGGAGATTATGAAAGTAGGATTCATTGGATTGGGCACCATGGGTGGCAGCATGGCTTATAACGCTTTGGATGGAGGAAATGATCTAGTCGTTCACGACATTAACCCTGCCTCTGCTACAAGGCACTTGGAGGCGGGCGCCACTTGGGCGGATACGCCAAGAGAAGTAGCTGAGCAATCGGAGATAATTTTTACTTCACTTCCGGGCCCTACACAAGTTGAAGCTGTAGCCCTTGGTGAGCTTGGAATTATGGAGGGAATGAGTACTGACAAAGTTTATTTTGACCTTAGTACCAGCACGCCAGGGATGATTCGAAAGATACATGAAGAAGCTGCAGCACGTGGAATACATGTCTTGGATGCTCCTGTAAGTGGTGGCCCGAGAGGTGCTGCCAGTCGTAACCTCGCGATTTGGGTAGGTGGCGACAAAGATGTGTTTGATCGGTGCAAACCAGTGTTGGATTCTATCGGAAACGCGGCATATTATGTTGGGCCGATAGGTTGTGGAGCAATTGCCAAGCTTGTCCACAATTGCACCGGATATGTTGTTCAAGCAGCCTTGGCTGAGGTGTTCACCATGGGGGTGAAGGCAGGTGTAGAGCCTCTTGCCCTTTGGCAGGCTGTTCGGAAGGGAGCACAAGGGAGGCGAGGAACCTTTGAGGGGTTGGCTGAGCATTTGCTGCCTGGCAAATTCGATCCACCGGATTTCGCTTTGAATCTGGCTCGTAAAGATGTTGACCTCGCAGTGTCTGTTGGTCGCGAATTCGATGTTCCCATGCGCCTTGCCAACCTGGCGCTGATGGAGATGACTGAGGCGATTAACCGTGGCTGGGGCAACCGTGACTCCCGTGTTGCTATGTTGCTACAAGAGGAGCGCGCTGGCGTGGAAGTTCGGGTCGATGAAGACGAGTTGAATGCGTTATTAGAGTCTGAGAAGAACTCCTAGAACCTAATCAGCAGCTTCTGGTTGCCACCTGAGGTTGGGCTGACGGGCGGCTTTGGCCTCGTCCAGCCTGGCCACAGGTGTGGTATGAGGGGCGTCGTTCACAAGTTGAGTGTTCTCAGTGACCTCACGGTCGATGTCGATAAGGGCTTGGATGAACAGGTCGATAGTCTCTTTTGTTTCAGATTCGGTCGGCTCGATCATTAGTGCTTCATGCACGATGAGGGGGAAATACATCGTAGGCGCATGGAAGCCGTAATCTAGCAGTCTCTTAGCTATCTCCAAGCCACTGGAACCTCGGTCTTTCTGTAAGTCGGCTGAGAACACTGCTTCGTGCATGCAAGTGCGATCGTAAGGTAAATGGTAGGTCCCACGAAGAGCGTGCATCATATAGTTGGCGTTCAGCACCGCATTCCCGCTGATGGATTTGATGCCTGCGTCACCTAGGGTTCTGATGTAAGTATAAGCTCGAACTAAAACACCAAAGTTCCCGTGGAAGCCACTAAGCTTCCCGATGCTTTTTTCAGGTGTGGACAGTTGGTATTTGCCGCTATTTTCAGTGATGATGGGGGCGGCTAGATACGGCTCGAGTTGATTGGTAGCGCATACTGGCCCTGCTCCGGGTCCGCCTCCACCATGCGGTGTGCTGAAAGTCTTGTGTAGGTTTAGGTGAATTACGTCGAAGCCGAGGTCTCCTAGTTTCACTCTACCAAGGAGGGCGTTCATGTTGGCGCCATCTCCATAAACCAGGCCGCCGGCTTCATGGACGATCTTGCAGACCTCAACAATATTAGTGTCGAACAGCCCTAAAGTACTAGGCAGAGTAATCATTACGCCTGCTAGGTTAGGACCGGCGACGTCTCGTAGGGCATCTAGATCGACATTGCCATCGCTGTCTGAAGCTAGTTCGACAACGTCAAACCCTGCCATTGCTGCGGAGGCGGGGTTTGTGCCGTGGGCGCTGTCGGGGATGGCAACGGTCGTACGACCATTATCGCCATTGGCTAAGTGGTGTGCTCGAATCATAAGCATGCCACCCAGCTCACCGTGTGCTCCTGCAAGAGTGGACAGACCCACTGCCGGCAGGCCTGTAATTTCACCAAGAAAACCTTGCAACTTGTAAAGGAGTTCTAGTGCACCCTGTGATGTTTCGGCCGGCTGCATCGGGTGGATGCCAGCTAAGCCAGGTAAGAATGCCATTTCATCGTTTATCTTGGGGTTGTATTTCATAGTACAACTGCCCAAGGGGTAAAAGTGTGTGTCGATGGAAAAGTTTAGTTGACTCAAACCCGTGAAATATTGGATCACTTCAGGCTCAGAAATTTCGGGGAGTGGTAAGTCGTCGCGCAAAAGTGTGCTGTCTGGTAATGGCTGAGCCGGAACGTCCAGATCTGGTAATATCGTGCCGACGCGCCCGGGAACGCTTCTTTCCAGCAGTAATTTCTCTGTTTGCCTGTTTCCGCCTTGTCGCATTATTTGAACTCCGAAAGCGCCGCCACCAAGGCGGTGATGTCATCTTGCGAACTCATTTCTGTAACACATAACAGCATTCCATTCTGTATTTGTTCGCTTACGTCTAGCCCTCCCAATATGTTCTCTTCCATCAGTTTTTTATTTATGTCGGTAGGGGATACGGGGCACTGAATGACAAATTCTTGGAAGAAAGGACTGTCTATAGGGAGAGAGTACCCGGGTAATTCCGCAATTTTGGTCGCTGCATAATGAGATTTGTGGTAGCAAAGTTCGGCTACCTGACGTAGTCCTTGTTTACCCATAGCCGCTAGATAGATAGTCGAGGCTAAGGCGTAGAGAGCTTCATTGGTGCAGATATTGGATGTAGCTCGTTCTCTACGGATGTGTTGTTCTCGCGTTTGTAACGTTAGCACGTAGCCGGTCTTGCCGTTCTTATCAACAGTTCGACCTGAGAGCCTACTGGGCATTTGGCGGATATATTCCTGCTTTGTCGCAAAAAGCCCTACATAAGGTCCGCCGTAGCTGGATGGGATGCCCAGGGGTTGGCCGTCCCCCGTTACTATGTCCGCGCCGTAGTGACCTGGCGTTTGGAACATTCCCATGGCTGTTGGGTCCGTTGAAACCACAGCCAGTCCGCCGTTGCTGTGGGCTAAGTCAATCAGGCCCTGCATATCTTCAATGTTGCCGAAATAATTTGGGTACTGCAGGACCAAGCAGGCTGTTTCGTTGTCTAATATCGCGTTGGTTGGGCTGACAACTTCAACGGCTATGTCTTGGGATTGGCAATAAGTATGGATTACAGCAGAATAAGCTGGTGAAACGGTATCGGCCAGGGCGACTTTCTCCCGTTTGGTCACTCTGCAAGCCATCAATACTGCCTCGGCAAGGCTAGTGGCTCCGTCATACATGCCCGCGTTAGCAACCTCCATGCCGTAGAGGTTGCAGATAAGGGTCTGAAATTCGTAGATCACTTGGAGAGTACCTTGGCTAGCCTCTGCTTGGTAAGGGGTGTAGGCGGTTATGAATTCCCCACGGGTTATTAGGGGCTTGATAATCGATGGTATGAAATGGTTGTACGAGCCGGCGCCTAGGAATGACGGTCCACTGCCCAGGGAACGGTTTTTAGCAGCCATGCCACCCAATTCCCTTTGGATCTCTAATTCTGAAAGAGGGGCAGGGAGCTTCAGGGCTGGATTACGGTATTCCTCTGGAATATCCGCGAAGAGTCGGTCAATGGAATCGATACCCAGAGTTGCCAGCATCTCGGCCTGTTCGTCTGTGGTGTTGGGGATATAATGAGATTGAAAATGCCCATTAGTATCAGGGCGAGTCATACTCATTACAGTCCAGCAATGAAAGCGTCATAGTCTGCAGCCGACATTAACTCATCGAGTGCAGCAGCGTCGGTTATACTTGCTTTGATGATCCAGCCTTCTCCAAAAGGGTCTTCGTTTACAAGTTCAGGGTGGTCGAGCAGGTTCTCGTTAATCTCTGTGACGACTCCATCGATTGGCGAAAAGAGATCGGAGACGGCTTTTACTGATTCTACTTCACCCATTTTGCCTAGATGGGTGACATTATCGCCGATCTGAGGGAGTTCGAAATATACGATGTCTCCCAGTTGTTCTTGAGCGTAATCGGTGATTCCTGCGACAGCGGTACTAGTGTCCGTGCTATCGATCATCACCCATTCGTGTTCTTGTGTGTATCTGCGATCGTCGGGATTATTCACTTTGGTTAGGTTCTCCTGGTGCGGGTGTAAAAGGGGAGTTCTGTGACGTTAACAGGGACGGTCCGACCTCGTATATCCAAGTCTAAGACTGTTCCAGGCTTGACATAATGTTCCAAAACGTAGCCCATGCCAATGCTGGTGTCAAGGGTCGGCGAGTAGCTACCGCTGGTTACTGTTCCTATGATTTCATCGTTGTTTGACAATGTGTATCCTGCTCTAGGCGCGCTACGCCCTGGTAACGTGAATCCCACAAGTCTTTGCGGGACACCATCGGTTCGCTGAGACTCTAGGATTTGCGAGGCTACGAAAGAGCCTTCGTGACGAACGAAGCGGCCGAGCCCAGCTTCGATGGGTGTCGTTTCTTCGTCGATCTCATGTCCGTGTAACGGGAGCCCTGCTTCGAGCCTTAAAACATCTCGGGCTCCCAGTCCACAAGGCACTGCACCAGAGCCAGTGAGTGTGGTCCATACTTTAATGACATCATGATCCTGAACCAGCAACTCAAATCCGTCTTCTCCAGTATAGCCGGTTCGGCCAACAAACACAGGGGCCCCCTGAATGGCCCCCTCGGCCCAAGAGAAGGGGCGCATACTTGATAACGACTGCTCGGCCACCTGGTCTATAAGATTTGGGGTATGGGGCCCCTGGAAGGCGATGAGACCAGTTGAAGCGGTGACATCTTCCATGGAACAACCTTGGGGGAACTTTTCGCTGATCCACCGTTCGAACCATGCCACTACGCTTGGGCGATTCCCAGCATTAGGGATCAGTAGGTAGCGGTCTTCAGTCAAGCGATAGAAGATGGTGTCGTCGATCACGCCTCCGTTTTCATTACAAATCAAGCAATATCTAGCTCGACCTATGCCCAACGTCGAGGCGGACCCTGTGAGAACCCAATCTAGAAATTCTGCGGCTTTAGGGCCGGAGATGTAGAGTCGACCCATGTGTGAGACGTCGAATACTCCAGCGTTTGTACGGACGGCTTTGACCTCTGCGAGGATACCATCAGGGTACTGTACTGGCATGTCCCAGCCTCCAAATGGCACCATGCGTCCACCTAAGGATACATGGGTTTCATAGAGGCCGGTTTGGAGGTTTTCTGAAGTCACTATAAGCTCACTATGTGCGATGTTTTAGAGGTTAAAACCAGGGTATGTGAAGACACGCAGAGAATCATAACTGCTGCCTATAGCGGAGGCAAGAGAAATGGCGACGTATGCTACAATCGCGGCCAACTGATTTACGGCCCCGAGACTTTTATAAAGAGGGGACAATTTGACCAGTCGTCTAGAAAATAAGGTAGCAATAGTCACGGGTGGTGCATCAGGTATCGGCAGGGCAATCTGCCAGCGGTTCAGTCGGGAAGGCGCCAAAGTTGTAGTAGCTGATCGGAACATCAACGGTGCAGAAGAGACCATGGCATTGATGGGGGCCACACGCGATAACGCTGCAGTGCTAGACGTTAATATCTCCGATGCTTATCAGGTTGAGCGCATGGTTGAAAAAGCGGTCGCGCAATTCGGACGCTTGGACATCTTGATTAACGGTGCTGCCATCTTGATACGGACGCCGCCATTGGCGGAAGTTGATGAAATTCTCTGGGATTTAACGATGGAGACCAACGTAAAAGGGGTGTTTCTCTGTTGCAAGTACGCTATCCCAGCAATGACCCTTAATGGCGGAGGGTCTATTGTCAATATATCTTCTATGTCTGGAGTGCGTGGTGTCGGATATTCGGTGCCTTACGCCGTGAGTAAGGCAGGGGTCATCCATCTGACTACTGTGGCTGCGAGCCAGTATACATCCCAGGGTGTTCGCATTAATTGCATCGCTCCTGGTGGGGTGGACACTCCTCAGATGAGGGGTAGCACCGCTAGCGCGGAGGTGTTCGTTGGTCGGAATGAAGGTCATCCTATGGGACGGGTAGGTACCGCGGATGAGATTGCTAATTTGGTACTGTGGTTGTCCTCGGATGAAGCATCATACGTAAGCGGCAGCACTTATATTATCGACGGTGGCGCTTGGGCCAGTGCGCAGTAGGAATAATATGGAAAAAATCATCGACATTTCGAACCGGGCTGTTGCGGACTATGGGTTCCGTCAAGCAGTACTCTATGGTCTAGCGGATATAGTGGCCAAATGGTCGCTTACGGATGAAGAGGCCGCCGTTCTTTCTGGGCCGGTTCTGGATGAACTCAGCGCACTTCCAGTCCCAGTACAGCCTGCAGATATTATTTCGGAACAATCGCGACTGGAAGAGATCATTAGAGGGTTGTCTTTTTAAAAAGGTGTTTTAGGTATCAATTGTTTCGAATTGTAACCGACTTTCACTTGAAACTATCTGGAGAGAATCTATGGCAAGACTCACTGAAGAAGAGCAAACATCGTTCCTCGCCCAGCCTCAGATCGCTCATTTGGTGACAATGCGCCCGACGGGCAGACCGCACGTTGCGCCGGTATGGTTCCTTTGGAAGAATGACAAAGCTTGGGTTATGGCTGATGGTAGTGCCGTTAAAGTGAAGAACGTCCTAAAGAATTCATCGGTCGCGCTTTCAGTCGCCACACCGGAACGCCCGTTATCATACGTTGTCCTTGAAGGCCAGGCGAAACTATCATCGGAGGCTCTAGGACCATTTGTAGAGCAGATGTGCGTGCTCTACGATGGACCGGACAGAGGAGCAAAGTTTGCTAAGGAGCTACTGGGTGACGATCGTATGGTTCTGATCGAAATCACCATAGATAAGATGATCACTTGGAAGGACGATGAGGATCAAGCCTAATCAACCTTTCGGGGGCAATACAGCAGCCATCCAAGGAACGAGATCTCCCAGTTCTTCACCACTAATCTCATGACCCATGTCGTAAAGGTGGAAATCAGGGCTATATCCATTGTTTTCTAGAAAAGTCTTGGCTGAATGAGCAGTATCTTCAGAAACCATTTGGTCATACCGACCTTGGGCGATGAATATCGGTTGCTTCCGTTCCGACGGCAATCGAGCTAATAGCTCGTCCGAATCAGGTAATGTTGCACTTAGAGCAGCTAGCCCAGCGAATTTGTCAGCTCTGCCCAGTCCGCACCGGTAAGTCATACCTCCACCTTGTGAGAAACCAAGTAGAAGCGCTTGGCCCGGCATCACGTTGAACTGTTCAAAGACGGTGTCGAAGAAATCGCTTAATAATTGTTCAGAGTTGGCTGTCTCTTCAGGTGTACCACCGCCTCTAGGGGTCATCCACCCGAATCCGGTTTGTCCTGGTCCTAATTCGAATGGGATTGGAGCGTTGGGGCAGGCGTAAACATAGCCGGTGTCGTTTATCGCAGGTGCTAGTCCGGCTAGGTCTTGCATGTTGGCACCGAATCCGTGCAGCATTACCACCAAAGGATAGGCCGAATCTGAGTCGTATTCGTCGGGCACTATTGTGATGTACTGGAGGCCCGATCCTTCGTTGATTTCAGCTTTCATGTTGGAACTCCTTGCCATCTGTTGCGGCTATCATCCTAACATTGGCTGCCCTAGGGTACAATTTGTTGCGGTTTAGCCCTAAACCAATCGGAGGATTTTCATGGCTTTGATCTTTCATTTGACCCACAAAGTTGCTTGGGAAAGTGCCAGGACGGTTGGAGAGTATTCAGCTCCCAGCCTAGCGGAAGAAGGGTTTATTCATTGTTCCAGGGATATTCCGCAACTCCTCAGGGTAGCCGGCCGTATCTATCCTGGAGAGACAGGACTTATGGTGCTGGATGTAGACCTGGATAGGCTCAACGTAGCTGTGAAACACGAACCTAGCCGTTCTGGCGAAGTGTACCCGCATATTTATGGAAAATTGAATACTGACGCCGTGGTGCGGGAACGTGATCTACAGATAGGCCCCGATGGTGTACATTCTGTGATGGAGTGATAATTTTGGATTATACCCCGCAGGAAATTGCTGTAATCCGGCGGGCCATTGCCCCTCCTCCGCCTAAACCTCCTGAAGAAGTTATAGAGGCGATGCGTCCCTCCGTCGGTGCTCCTGTCCCTGAGCACATGCCGCCGTTCTGGAAGCTGTCCGATCTTGAGATGCCTTTATTTATGCGATTAACAGCTGATCCAGTGGTGAAAGTACTTTCGCGTTATGCGTTTTTCCCAGAGGTGTATGGACCGCTGCAATCCGGCCAAGAGTTACCCTTTTTAGAATTTTCCGGCCGAGCTAGAGGGATGGTCGCTATTTTGCGTTATCAAGACAGGTCGATTGTGATCAAACCTTGGCAGAACAGCCGTGAGGATCAAATATCATCTATTGCAGGAGAGATGGAGGTCGGACCGAGGCAATTGGAATCTCTTCCAGGTTACCTGACAGAAGAGTTTGTACCAGGAATGTTTTTCACAGATTTGCCAGAGAAGGCCCTTACCGACGATTTTTTGAATACAGTGGGCTCAAATGTTGGAACTATTATTCGCCGGCTTCACCAGCGTGATATTTACTACAACGATGTGACATTTTCCGATCCTAGAGGTCGTTCTCATCTCATAGTCGAAAGAGATGGTTCTTGCAAGCTGATCGATTTTGGTATATCGATTTTGCTGGACCGCCACCCGGCTTTCAACCGAGAAGAGGTACATAATTTTGTGCGGACTCTTCCGATGTACCGAATCTTTAGAGGGATGGCTGAGGAGGAATCTCAGATGGAGCAGTTCTTAGAAGATTATTCAAATAAGCTGGGGATCTCTTCAAAACAAGAGATTATGTCTCGGGATTTGGCCTTTGCCAGGGAAGGGTTGAATATGGCTGCTAGAAGGATGGGCGACCGAATTATGGAGCCAGTTAAGGAAGCTTTTGTCCACGCTTATATGGGTTAGATTGTAATTAGATGAGCGATGTAAAAGCGGCTCCTTCAATCTGAAGGAGCCGCTTTCTATGCTGACCTACTTTAGCGTATCGGCCTAGTCGACTATGAAGTCACCAAACATGGTGAAATTATGGCCAGGGAACGTGCATACAAATTGGTATGTTCCAGGGGATGGCGCTGTAAATGTTACGTCACCCGAACCACCAGGATTAATCAGAGCCGTATTAGCGATGACTCTTTCATCACCTGGAGATACCCAGTCGTTAGTTGGTCCGGCAGTAGTGCCGTCAGTGGCCACAGCGTCTTTGGTACCGGCTTGGACTACCACTAAGTTATGTTGGTTGTTAGCTGAAGGGTTATCGAAAGTGATCGTGACTTCCGATCCGGATTTTGCAGAGACGCTGTTGGTGTCGAACGTTAACGTCTCACCTACAGCACTAACCACAAGAGCAACCGGGCCGACGACGGCGGGTGTCTCATGTTTAGTTTCAGAACTAGCTCCGTGTTCTCCTTCGGCGGATTCTTCGGCACCGTGGTGGACGTAAGGAATAGCGTTCGCCTTAGCGTACGTCCGCTGATTCCCTTCGAATCCTACGAACAAGCCAATCAGAGCAATACCAACCAAGAACGCAAGCACTAAGCCTGCGATGAACACAGTTCCGAAGAACCTCGGGTCAAATTTGAGGTGCATGTAATACATGATTACGATGGCAAACTTGACTGCTGATAACGCGATTAGAAGGGGTACTTTGGATGCACCTAGATAATCAACGATGTAAGCTCGTTCCCATATCAAGACGAACTCAACTATCGTGATAGCAAACAAGATTATTGCAATTACGACATATTGTTTGAATGTCGGGTGATTCGCTGTATGTTCGATTTCGTGCGCCATTCTTACTCTAATGTGCTCCTGTTCTAGTTGGGCGTGCGGGTCTAATGTCCGCCCGGAGGAGCAGCGGGACCGACGTCAAACCCGCCAATCAGGTATAGCAGTGTAAAGATAACGATCCAGACTATGTCTACGAAGTGCCAGTACAGACCGACCAGTTCGACATCTAGAGCTGTTTTTGGGCCTAGACGCCCTTTGGCCCCCAATATAGCCATGGCCACAAGCCAGATAATCCCCAGCGTCACGTGAGCTCCGTGGAACCCAGTAAGTGTGAAGAAAGTGGCGCCGAACAGGTTTCCTCCGAGGGTTAGACCTTCATTTTTAAAGGCGTTGAATTCATAGACTTGGAATCCGATGAATATCGCGCCCAAGAATGCGGTTGCTAGTAACCAGTTGACTATGCCTTTCTTATCGTCGGCATGTGTTGCCGATAGTGCTTGCACCATAGCGAAGCTGCTCATCAGCAATACGAATGTGCTAATGGTCGTCAGTGGGACGTCAATGATGTCTATTGGGTATGGACCAACCAAGCTCTGGCCGCGGTAGACCATGTAGGTGGCGATCAGGGATCCGAAGAACAGACAGTCCGACCCCAAAAATACCCACATGAGCATCTTCCGGTGGTTTAAACCGGTGGTTGTGTATTCATGTTCTACTGCGTGGGCCACGATCTTAGTCTCCTAGTGATGGTCGCTGGGTGCGCTTGGGGGTTCGTTCGCCCAGGCGACGGTTCCCACCATCGCAATGATTCCGCCCACAAAGCTTAGTGCATAGTGGGAAAGCAGTCCCCCTCCAATCAAAGCAACGCCTATGGCAGTAAACAGCGGCCAATATGACGGACTTGGCATATGGATTGAACTTGGGTCAACTTGAGCTTCAGGGCCCGTAATCGGTGTCCCGGCAGCTTCAGCATTCTCTTTAACGATCCAATAATGATCCCGTCCCAGGATCTGAGGTATTTCCGCGAAGTTGTATGGGGGTGGAGGGGAAGATATTGTCCATTCCACACCAGGAGCGTCCCATGGGTCATGGCTGACTCGGCGCGAGTTGCGAGTCTGCCATAGGTTGTACATGAAGACCAAGAACCCGAGGGCCATCACTATGTATCCAATGCTGGCCAGCTGGTTCATGTGCTCCCAGCCGAATTCTGAGGAGTAGGTGTATATCCGTCGGGGCATGCCATTGAGGCCGACGAAATGCATTGGGAAGAACGTTAGGTTCATTCCAATGAAGATTAGCCAGAAGTTTAACTTGCCAAGCGTTTCGTCCAGCATCTTTCCCGTGATTTTTGGGAACCAATAATAGGTACCTGCGAATATCGCTACGATGGAACCACCAAACAAGACGTAATGGATGTGGGCAACTATGTAATAGGTGTCTTGCTGTTGGAAGTCGGATGGGGAGACCGCGTGGGATACGCCGCTCAGACCGCCGACTATAAACAACGCGATAAATGCTAAAGCAAACATCATCGCTGTGGTGAACTCTATTGAGCCCTTCCACAGAGTTCCAATCCAGTTAAAGATTTTAACTCCGGTAGGAACCGCAATCAGCATGGTTGTGATGGTGAATACCGAGTTCGCAACCGGACCTAGACCTACCGTGAACATATGGTGGCTCCAGACAGCCCAGCCCATGATGCCGATTACTATTCCTGAGAACACTATGAAAGGATAGCCAAACAAGGGCTTCCTAGAGAACGTAGGTAGAATCTCTGTGACCATACCCATCGCTGGCAAGATCAGAATGTAGACTTCAGGATGTCCAAAGACCCAGAAAAGGTGCTGCCAGAGAATCGGGTCGCCACCTTCGGCCGGGATGAAGAAATGAGTTCCAAAGTTTCGGTCCATGGTCAGTTCGATTAGGCCGACCGTGATGACAGGGAAGGCTAAGACCAGCAGTAAGGATGTGATCAGAGTCATCCATACGAAAACCGGCATACGCATCATCGTCATGCCGGGGGCCCGTAAGTTGATGATAGTCACGATGAAATTTAGTGCACCGGCTACTGATGATGTTCCCATGACCAGAAGGCTTATTGCCCAGTAATCTAGTCCTCGGTCAACGCTGAATGGTTTTTCAGTTAAGTTGGCATAGGAGAACCAACCGGCGTCTGGAACCTGGTCTACGACGAAGCTCATGTGCATTAGCACGCCGCCGAAGAGGAAGATCCAGTAGCTGAGGGCGTTCAGCCTAGGGAAAGCAACATCTCTGGCACCTATGGCCAACGGAATAACGATATTGAAAAAGCTGACCGACAACGGCATGATAACCATAAACACCATGGTCGTTGCGTGCATGGTAAACATTTCGTTGTATCGGCCAGGTCCGATCAGATCGCTTTCAGCAGATGCTAGTTGCAGTCGTATTACACCGGCTTCAATCCCTGCGAAGATCAGGAATATAAAAGCGGTTAGACCATATAACACCCCAATACGTTTGTGGTCGACTGTTGTAATCCAGCCCCACAGGCCCGCATAGCTCGTTGGTCTTGGTATGACGCCTGTTATCGCTGCCATTGTTCGCTTTCTCCGAGTCCCCTACGTTCGCTATGTAAGGAAACCCCGGTTAACGCTCCTATTTGGTGGGATCTATCTTAAGTCCAACAGATACCCGACTAAGGCATCTATCTCTTCGTCGCTTAAGTCCGCTGTGCCATTTTGATATAAGACTGCACGCTCGGACATATAGTTGCCGGGTTTGAGGTCTTCTGGGTCATGTATCCAGTCTCGTAGAGTCGTCTCTGAAAGGTCTATGATTCCGGCTGCCAGAGTTTCACGTGTCCGGAGGTCCGTTAGGTTCGGCGCTGGGACTGGCGTGATATCACCGCCAGTAAGGAATCCTTCTAGTCTGCTTTTTGCGAGAGACGGGTCGTCAGGGCCATCTATATTATGGCAGAGAGTGCAGTTGGCCGCGAAGACCTGTTGTCCCTTTTTGGCTCTGGCCGTGTTAGTGGGCGGTGGACCATAGTCCGCAGCCCATGAATCGAATTGGGCTTGTTCCATAACGGTAACCCTGAACCGCATCAAGGCGTGTGCTAGACCGCAGAGCTCAGCGCACTGTCCATACAAAGACACAGGTAAGTCATCGTCGATTTTGTCCGAATCAGCCTGGAACCACATCTCGTTAATATGGGTTGGGACCATGTCAAGTTTACCGGCGAGTTTGGGTACCCAGAAGCTATGGATGACGTCATCCGACTCTAAACTCAGAGTGATTGGTCGATCGACAGGAATCCGCAAATCATTGGCGGTGATTATATGTTTGCCATTTCCCGCGTCGGGGTATTCAAATTCAAACCACCATTGATGACCGGTTACGATTACATGCAACGGTTCTGGGCCACCTTTGGGGGGTTTGTCGATTTCGAAGAGCGTGAATACTGACCAGATTCCTAGTGCAAGCACTAAAATGGTGGGAATGATAGTCAGTACGATTTCTAATGAGGTGTTGCCGTGAATCTGGGGCGGTTTTTCGTCTCCAGGTCGTCGACGATAGCGAATAATCGCGTAGAGGAGGACACCTTCAACGATAATGAAGACTGCCACCATGACCCAAAGTAGAACGTTGAACAGATCCAGCTGCTTTTGGGCTACGGGACCAAAGGCTTCCCAAGTGGACTGGCCCTCTTTGGAACAGCCGATCGCGAACAAGAAAAGGGCCGCCATTAGACCAAAGAGAACCAATCGGTTCTTCAGGCTACTGCGGCGTCCTTTGGGTTTGCTTGAGTTGACGGCGGAAGGTTTACCTGTCGAACTTTCCGGCCGGAAGGGCAACAGCCCCATTGTTTGTCTCCCCGGATGTATTTAGCCTGGCGACATCGCACTAACTAGACCGTCTTTTATGAAGAATCGATCTTGATTTACACCTGAATTTGAGCGTGCGTGTGCCAAATTTCACTAACCTGTGGGAACTTACCATACGCCTAACACGCCTGTCAACGCATCTAGGAGCGTTCCACGCCGGGTGCGCATCTGCCAGGAATTAGCCCTAAAACCGGTATACGGCGTCTGCCAACATTACGGAGAACAGCAGTGCGAGGTAGAGTAGGGAGTAGAGGTAGAGGAATTTGGCCCGTCGGATGCTGTAATCGACTCTCAGCTTCCAAGCTAAGGCTATAAAAGTGATTCCTAGAACCGCTGCTGAGAATAAATAGATTAAACCTACGGCATCAGAAGCACTGAACAGGAGGGTTAGTGCCACTAATGCCAAGCTGTAAATGAAGATGTTTTGTGTTGTCCGTTCTTCACCGGCGACCACGGGTAGCATTGGAACCCCTGCTTCTTGATAGTCATCTTGGATCATCAGGGCCAGCGCCCAAAAGTGAGGAGGGGTCCAGAAGAAAATGATGGTAAACATGTAGAGGGCTGGCAATTCCAAGCTGCCGGTCACTGCTGCCCAACCGACCATTGGTGGTATAGAGCCTGCTGCGCCCCCGATCACTATGTTCTGTGGGGTGTTCCGTTTGAGCCAACCCGTATAAACAAGTACATAGAACAGGGTAGCCGATAGGGTTAGGCAGGCTGCTAGAAGGTTCACCCAATAGGTCAGGACAAAAAATGCGCCGACATTTAATCCGAGACCAAATACTAGGGCGCTTATCGGCGGTATGCGCTGACTGGCCACGGGCCGCCGCACCGTGCGGGACATGATCGAGTCTATGTCTTGGTCTAAGAAGTGGTTGATGGCGTTGGCGCCACCTGCACCGAGTGCGCCTCCGATGCTAACCAAGGCGAGCGTCTTTAGGGATGGTATGCCTTCTGCCGCCAAGAACATACCGCCGATGGCTGTAATGACCAGCAGGACGATGATTGGCGGTTTCGTCAGAGTTAGGTAGTCGTTTGCCAGGGCAACAATACCCTTCTGTTCCTTTACTGCGGCCTTACCGGGTTCTATTACCTCAGCCATTCTTAGACCCAGGCCACCGGGTACCGGGATTGGAGAACGTTAGGACGATAAGAGCGGATACTACGATCCAGATGGACGTAGCCATAGCTAAGTGTAGTGCCCTGCTTTCTTCGTTGAAGTCGGCCCAGACCACCCCGGCACCGACCAAAACCTGTGCGATTAGCAGAGTAACCGCGACCATTGAAAAAATACGAATCTCCCGCGGTTGTGTTCTCCCTCGGAATCCTAAATGCAGACTGTACAAGACGAAGAGGCCGATGCCAGCTGCCACATATCTATGGAACATGTGGATAATTTGTAACCGTTCGTTAGGGAACGGATTGCCTTCTAGGCAGAGAGGCCATTCTGAACAGGCCCCAAATGCTCCGGTATTGGTTACATAAGAGCCGGAAAGTAGTAATAAGAAAAGGGATATTCCAGCAACAGCAGCCAAGATAGGGAATCTCCGGATTTTTCCAGTAGTCCAGACTGGCATAGCTATGGTTAATGGCCCTCGGTAGGCGACTACTGCGATGAGCACTAACACGGCCACTAAGGTTTCTCCGACCGCAAGGTGGGCCATTACTGCTGGGCCTGGTAGTTCGTTCAACACTGTCGCTCCACCCAGGCCTGCTTGAGCTAAAACCAAACAGAATGCCACTGTGGCAGGAACTAATATCCATCGTTCTTTTCGGTAGCGAATCCAAGAAGCTATGAACAAAAACAAGATTAAAGGGCCTACTACGAAAGACGCCGTTATCCTGTGAGAGTATTCAATGATGGCCTCTTTGTTCAACGGAGGGAATATGCCTCCATCACAGCCAGGCCAGTCTGGGCACCCTAATCCGGATTCTGTGACTCGAACTACTCCGCCTAGAACGACCAATGAGAATGTGGCGATAACGGTGAAAGCGGAGATTCCACGGAACCAATTATGAAAGCCAGAGGCATTATTTACATCCATGCCGGCGGCTCAATCTGAAGTGCAGAATCGCTTGGGTTCGGGCTGGAGATTGGCGTGTAACAAAATTTGCGGCTGCGTGTCATAGAATTCCTGGTTAATGAGTTGGTGAAACCTAAAGTGAGAGCAGAACTGTATTAGGCTAATATTCAGAGTTAATTGATCATTCAATCGCCGGTTACATAACGCCATTGTCTCAATCTGAACACTAACATAGGGCCTATTGGGTGTCAACGAAAACTGTGCCTAGCTAGGCACGAGACAAAAGGTATTTTCCAGACAACAACTAGGATTTTGAACACTTGCATCTAGGATATGACCTTGGAGACTGCGGCATTGTGCCTAAAAGCAAGATTTATGTTCAGACTGTGTTATCATTTCATGCGCGATTATGGAGCCTGCTGTCCAAGTTGAAAATCTAGTTAAACGATTTGGTTCTTTCACCGCGGTTGACGGGGTGTCATTCTCCGTTGAACGTGGTGAAATTTTTGGAATTCTGGGTCCGAATGGAGCCGGGAAAACTACTACTCTTGAGACAATAGAAGGTCTTCATAAACCTACAGGCGGAAAGGTCAGCGTTTTAGACTTGGAAGTTCAGTCCAACGCGACCAAAGTCAAAGCACTGATTGGAGTGCAGCTGCAGGCGTCGGCTTATTACAGCTATTTGAATCTCAAAGAGATACTCGCACTCCTGGGGAGTTTCTATCCTCACAAGGCCAGCCCTGAGTTATTGCTTGATCAAGTGGGCCTTGCGGACAAGTCGAAAAATCGTGTTTCCGAGTTATCCGGTGGTCAGCAACAGAGGTTTGCTGTTGCTGCCAGCTTGGTCAACAACCCCGAAGTAGTGATTCTAGATGAACCAACGACCGGCCTTGATCCACAAGCGCGTCGGAATCTCTGGAGCCTGATTCGAGAAGTTAATCAGAGTGGCGTGACTGTGCTCTTAACTACACACTACATGGAGGAAGCAGAGGCAATATGTGATCGCTTGGCCATCATGGATCATGGAAAATTACTGGCATTGGATACCCCGCGAAATCTGATCAACGGCCTTGAAGCCAGTTACACAGTGAAAGTGACCATGGACAAGCCTATGACCAAAGCTCAATTAAATTCGCTGAATGGCGGAGTCGAGATAATACACTCTGGTGAGCGGTACGGAGACGGCGGGTCCGAGAATACCTATCTTCTCAGGCTGGCCAACAGTCCATCAGCATTAAAATCGATGTTAGATCAGATATCACAGGCAGGTCTGGGGTTGGAAAACCTACAAGTAACTCCCGTGACTCTTGAAGATGTTTTTCTTGAGTTAACTGGTAGCGAACTTCGAGACTAAATTTGATCGCGCTGATTTTTGCCAATATAAAGATGATGGCCCGAAATCGGCAGGCTATATTCTGGGCGCTGTTCTTCCCTCTTATGTTGGTCGTTGTTTTCGGTCTGTTTAATTTCAACGGAGTCGGAGTAGCTGATGTAGTCGTGGTTGATGAGTCAGGTGGTCCTAAGGCAGAGCTTTTTCGAGGTCAGCTAGAAGAAATAGAGTTTCTTGAGCTGGAGTTTGATGAACTATCTCTAGAGCTAGCACGTGAGATGGTGGCTGATGGTGATCTGGGTTATCTAATCATCATTCCGAACCATTTCGATGGTCCGGCTGGTCAGATTCAATTCGACGGACCGGAACCGATAGAATTGGTTTATAGCTCTCGGAGTCCAGACCGTAACCAACTGGTGGATGGTGCGGTCCGCAATCTGGTGTCTGAGATTCATTCGGCCGGGGCTCCTGTAATTCCATCTCGATTACTTGTAGCAGAGGTGATTCAGGTGCCAGAGGTCGACTATTTCGACACTGTGCTTTTCGGCCTGTTGGGCTTGGGAATTATGACTAATTCCATCATCTCTATCGCCGTTCGAATCAGTACCTTTCGTAACCAAGCTATTTTGAAACGCCTGTTAGTGACACCACTTTCTATCTGGAAATTCTTTGCCGCTGAGATCACGGCCCACGTTTTATTGGCTTTGGTTCAAGCAGGCATAATCTTGGCCGTCGGTGTATTCGTGTTCGGTGGTAAAGTCCATGGCAATCTTCTTTGGGTGTTTTGTATAACGGCGCTGGGTAGCGTAGTCTTCTTGAACATCGGATTCATACTCTCCGCGTGGGCTAAGTCCCCTGCAGCCGCTTCTGGAATGGGGAACGTGGTCGCCTTTCCCATGATGTTTTTGGCTGGGACGTTCTTTTCTACTGCTGCCTTGCCTTGGATACTGCCCCAATTATCGTTGGCTTTGCCCCTTACCCCCATGCTTGGGGCGCTCCGTGACGTTGCCATAAACAGTGAACCCATTTGGGATATTTGGCCACACTTGGCAGCTCTTGGCGGTTGGGCGGTGGCAACAGGTGTAGTTGCGGTCAAAGTGTTTAAGTTCGGGTGATGTACGAACGAAGAAGGCTTGCTGCGGTTTCGGTTGCCGGTGCCTGTCTTTTGGTGCTAGCAGTAAGCTGCGGGGGTGGTGAAAAAACCGTGACTGGGATGGTGACGGACGTGGTAGAGCGTAATTTGTCAGAGGTTGAATTACTAAGAGTTAGAGACCGTTCTGATAATATTTGGGAGTTCACAACATTGGGCAACATTGGAATGAGTCCAGCCCATTTGAAGCAGCACCAGGTTTTAGGCCAGGGAGTTTTAGTGGTTTATAAAACAATCGGTGGCAGACTGGTGGCTTCCGAAATTCGAGACCTCGCCACTCCTTAATTCAACCCCTGGAGAAATTTCAGCAGGTTCGCTTCGATCTCATCGGCTGTAGTGAATTGTTCGAATTTGACTTGAACCAGGCCGTGTCTGTCGACTATGAACGTCCATGGCTCAGTAGGCAGACCCCACTCATCCACGGCAGATATCAAACCACCTGTAGGTCTTTGACCTTCTATTAGATGGGGGTTTTCATAAACCTCGACGTGGATATAGTTGGCTTGGTCACCAACTCGTTGCTTGACCTTGGTAAGTTCACCTACCTGTGGTCCGCAGGTTGCGCTGGCGCAGAAAGCCGGTGTGGCAAATACGACCACCAACGGTTTGTTCTGTTCGAGTGCTTCGTGGATGGATAATTCATAAAGGTCAAGGTCAGGATCAGGAGCACTGGTGATATGAGAGATATCTTCGACGTCACTGGCTTTATGAGTGACGCTTGCCGGGGCTGTGGAGCCAAGGGCTGGGGTACTGGCGTTCGATTTGAGAGTGAAGCTCGCCTGAGCAAATATAGGAGCGTTGTCATTGGATATGTAATTGATGTCGATTTCATAAAATCCGGGAATATCTAATTCCAACTCGGCGGAAAAGATTCCGCCGTCTGTTGTGGGCCAACTGGTGAATGTCGCAATTGTCGAATCTTTCAGCTCTCTTTTGTCTTCTTCTGGTACCAAGAAATAGGCGTCTATTTCCGAAGTTAGGCCCGGCACTGGCATTCCATCTCTATTAATCACACCGAATAGAATCTTGTTTTCCCCCACTGCCATGTCGGTGGTGATGATGATTCCGGAATATTCAGGTCCTCCTGATTTCTGTTCGCTAGAGATGATTGGATTATTTGAATCTGATACACAGGCTGTAGCCAATACGATCGTAAACAAGATCGATATACCAAAAAACCGAGTATTTTTAAGTACGAATAGCGTAACAGCGGCAAGTATCAATTCAATTCCTCTGGCGACCAGATGCGTGTCGTCAAACCGTTTATTAGATGTCCTAATTAAGTAGAAGGTTCGATGTACCGTTCATAATTTGGCTAGAAGTTCATTCCGCGACCGGCTCCTCCTTCTACAGCTATGGTTTGGCCTGTAATAGCCCCGGCCTTCTCGGATACCAAAAACACGATTAAGTCTGCGATGTCTTGGGATTCCACCATTCGGCCAATCGGTATATCTGCGATAGATTGTCGTTCCATTTCGGCGACTGACATATTGGCATGCTCAGCACGGGCATTTAGACTGCGCGTCTGACGTTCGGTTCGGGTTGTCCCTGGATGGATGCAGTTAACTAATATGCCGTCTGACGCGAATGCATCAGATAAATTTTTAGCAAGATTGGAGACCGAAGAATTAGTTACGCCGTTACTGTTAGCCAGAGTATTTGCTTGGCGTGCGGCCATGCCTCCGATATGAATAATCCTCCCTCCGCCCCGTGCTTGCATGTGAGGGATAACTTCTCTAGAACAACGCACATAGCCCATTACTTTGACATTGATATGGTTTAGCCAGTCTTCGTCTTCAAGGTCCATGAAAGCGGCTGCCCTAGAATTAACTGCATTGTTGATTAGAAAGTCTATCCCGCCGAGTTCAGTCACCGTAGTGGCTACTAGTCTTTTTATATCATCAGGCTTTCCGGTATCTGCCTGAACAGCTAAAACTTTTTGCCTGGTCTTGGACCGAATTTCATTGGCTGTGTTTTCGAGATCTGCCATACCACGCGCACAGATTGCTACATTTACGCCCTCTTCGGCCAAGGCTAATGCGGTAGCTCGCCCTATCCCTTTGCTGCCACCGGTAACGATGGCGATTTTCCCCTCTAACGAAAGTTTCATGCGAGTTATTCTCCAGATATTTTGGCTAGGCCTAAGCCGGCACACATGATTGTATGAGACCAGCGATATCTGTCTCTTTGTCAAGGGTAGTTACGGTCGAAACAAGCGTGTCTAATTGCGTCCGTGGCCACGGGAGTTGGCTAAACAGGGTTTTGATTACAGCTGTCTCGGTCGCCAAATCCAACTTAAGCTCGTTGCCTGTAAATTCGTCGTGATATTGCTCGCCAGACCGGGTATAGATAGTGATGCGTGGTGAGAAGTTGGCACGGTTTCGATGTCCAGTTACTGTTACCCGACGTTGCAGGTCAGATATCGCACGGTCAGTCTCCTTATCGCCCAAACCGGGGCCTAGCTGATTTCGAAGAGGTGGGTAGTGTCCGTGCACCCAAGTGTATGCGATAAAGTAGTGAGTACTGCCGATTCCGGGCATAGAACGGTCTTGGTTTGGGAAAGCTGGCGATGGATAGGAAGTTTCCAACCAGTTCATCTCCATGGTGATGCTCTCTACTTCCTCAAGAGGAATGGGGTTATTGGCCCGGGCCCTGGTGGTTAGGTCTATGACTGGGCAATTGTAGCCTGCGGTTGGGTATATCTTAGGTGTGATGTGCAGCAATTCCCACCGAGAACCTAGCTCTTGGACGGTTTGTGCCATGTCCGTGGTGCCGCCAATATCTCCGTCACCGGGGGTAAACGTGTAAGACAGTTCGCCTCGGTTGTTGCCAGTAAAAGCGTTGTAGAACCCGGCTTCGCCTTCCAAGCAAGTCTCTGAGCCGTGTAAGTTCTCTCTGGCTAGAAGTGCGGCTGTAATACCGGCTCGTGTCGCTTGAGGTTCGTGGTACATCATTTCCCGACTACTGACCCTCGGTCCTTCGGTGGTCCCTGCAGCGAAGGTGCAGGCCAGGGCTAGTGCGGTCACAAGTTGGTCTTCATCCAAGCCTAGGAGCTTGCCGGTGGCGATAGCTGCTCCTAGAGTTCCGTAGACTGGGCTGCAACGGAACCCTCGCGCCTGGGTGGTAGGTATGAAGTCACCAGCGATTCGAGATTCGACTTCGTATCCAGCTGATAGTGCTGTGATGAAATCTTGACCGGATGCGCCGATTAGTTCGGCCGTGGCGAGGGCTGCTGGGATAATGCAGGGGCCTGGATGAATTAACATCCGGTAAGAATCCGTTTGGTTGGTAGCGTGCATTAGCTTGCTGTTAGCGAAGGCTGCTCCGGTACGAGTTGCTTTGGTGCCATCAACTAAGATCGTTGCCCCATCGGATTTTGAGTCTTCTTCCTTAGTCAGCGTGATTGCAGATTTACCGTGGTGTGTCTGCGCCCCGATGATCGAGACAATCATGGCGTGGAGAACAGACGCTTTAAGCTTATCTACCACCTGAACAGGAAGGTGGTTGTATTCAAGAGACGACACAAATTTTGCGTATGAACGGGCGAGAGTCATTTATTTACTCCGAGGGATTAACCGACCTGGTATCTTAGGTTACGTATCCGACAATGTGTTAAGGCCTTGGGCAAAGTCGAGCCATACTCTTGCGCAAGGGACTGGCATTATGTGCTGAACGAATCCTTGTACTCCAGGGAATATCACTTTCTGACCATTAGGGAACAGGTCAGAAGCACCTCTGAAATCACCCAAGACTTCTTCTCTTAGGCTGGCAGCGGCCAGCATTAGCATTGGAGTCTGGACGTTCTTCAATGCTGGACCGATATCTCCTCTTGCATTGGCTTGGAACCCAGCTACCACGTGGGCCGGGGTCTTTTTCATCTGATCGGCATACCACCGAATGTAGGCAGGGTCTACTATCTGAGGATCTAATCTGCGGCCGATCGAATCTTCTACCCACACGTTGATTCCTTCACGTTCGATCAGGTCTGCGCTTTCTTGATGATGGGAGTCGAAATTGGTGGGCGATGTGCATACGGTTAGAGACTTCAAGCGGTCTTGATTGTTTATTGAGAAATTCATCGATATTGATCCGCCGACAGTCTCCCCGATCAAGTGGAATCGTTCTAGTTCCATTTTGTCGACGAACTCTTTCAAGTCATCGGTAAAGCTATCTAAGGTCCAAGCGTGTTCAGGGCCTGATACGTCCGATAGGCCCATTCCTCGCATGTCAAATCGAATGACGCGGTAGTGTCGGGCGATGATCGGGACCCAACCAAACCACATTTTGTGACTTTTAGCCATCCCATGGTGCATGACCACAGTTTCTGGTTCCGTCCATGGGTCTGTGAAGTCGTCGATGGTGTAGAAAAGTTCGGTTCCGTCTTCAAGACGAAGTTTCATAACGTTGCTCCAGAAATCTTTGACCTGTTGGGTTTAATTCGAGCGTCCAGATAGTGCTAATTTAATTGTGATGCGAGCGGCTGATGTATCAACCGTAGAATTTAGAAATTGTATTCCACCATGCCAAGAGTGGATCTCTTCGCTTCAATAGATTCGATACGAAATTGTTGTCGGATGGTCTCCTAGGTTACGGCCATGACTTCTTCTGAAAATTGAGCCATGCGGTCTTCAGTTTGGTGAGGATCTGCTGTCCGGAAGTCAAAGATCAAGTGAGTGACTCCAACATCTGCATAAGTTTGAACGTCTTGGCGCACTTCGTCTGGAGAGCCAGTAAATCTGCGTCTAGATCCATCTGAATTATTGGAATCATACAGTGGGGCCTTAACCGAGACTTGAATTTGGGAAGGATCTCGGCCTGCTTTCTCAGCGTAGTCATGGAGCAGCGCCAGGTTTTCGGCTAGTTCTTCCGGTTCTAAGGGCGCGGCAGGAATAGCTCCTACCGGATGCCAGGCGTTCCCGATTTGGGCAGCCCGCCTGATGGCTGGTTTACTTTGTCCGCCTATCCAGATGGGCGGGTGTGGTTTTTGTACGGGCTTGGGCAAGAACGTTATGTCGGAGAAGTTGACGTATTTGCCTTCGAATGTTGGGTTGTCGCTGGTCCAAAGTTCGATGAACGCTCGCAGATATTCGTTGGTTACCGCTCCACGTTCGGCGAAGGGTTCGGTGTTCAATAGTTCGAATTCTTCTTCCATCCAGCCGACGCCTGCCCCCAAGATAAGCCGGCCCTTTGATAGCATATCTAGCGTTGAAAGCATCTTGGCTGTGAGGATAGGGTTCCGGTAAGGGATGATCATTACACTCGTGACCAGCTTAATTTGGTCAGTGATTCCAGCCAAGTAAGCCAATGTAGTGATCTGTTCTAAACGTTCGTCTGAAGCTGTTGAATGGGCTTGTTGAATATCGCCGGTAATACTGTAAGGGTATTGGGACTCCACGGCTCGAGGCTGGGCCACATGGTCTGGCATGACCATGCAAAAGAAACCGAGCTTATCGCCTTGTCGAGCAATGCTTGCTAAGTTATCGGGCTGGGCGGCCCGGCCTCCACTGGGCAAATAGAACCCGTACTGCATCGATATCTCCTAGGTTACGGCCATGACTTCTTCTGAAAATTGAGCCATTCGGTCTTCAGTTTGGTGAGGATCTGCTGTCCGGAAGTCAAAGATCAGGTGAGTGACTCCGACGTCAGCATAAGTTTGAACGTCTTGGCGCACCTCGTCTGGGGAGCCAGTAAATCTGCGCCGAGATCCATCTGAATTATTGGAATCATACAGTGGGGCCTTAACCGAGACTTGAATT
>ENA-UPTF01000619-UPTF01000619.1-marine-metagenome-genome-assembly--contig:-NODE-619-length-24223-cov-5.938665_pt1 | contig 24223 bp, 24 predicted proteins | sample MGYA00238166_ERZ767019 | MGnify/ENA primary metagenome ERZ767019 (study PRJEB28930, sample SAMN06266391) | marine metagenome | isolation source: Sea water from 250 m depth | place: Atlantic Ocean | study... | reverse complement strand
GCGCACCCCGCTGTTCAATACGTGTATATGGGCGTCTATAAAGCCAGGCAGAACCGTTTTTCCACCCACGTCCACAATCTGTGTTCCTGGTCCGGTCAAGCCTTCAATATCTTCGTTGCTACCGACTCCTATGAAGCGTCCATGAGCCATAGCTAATGATTGGGCCCTTGGCTGACGAGTATCCATAGTCATGATGTTGGCATTTTTGACGATAGTCTCAGCTTTGCCGTTAGCAGTATCCATATCATCTCCTGGGCGCAGAGTTGTGCTTGAACGTTCATGTATGGTCTGCCAATCCCCGGTCAAGTAGGAGCCTCAAACCCATTAAAGGATCAATCATGTTGGCATCGGACCAAGGCAATATGGCCTTAGTATCTGAAACAAATCCAGATTTACGATCTCTCAAAAACCTAGCGTATAGGCTTTCGTGCCGCCATTTTAGTCTTAGTCTTCAATTCAATCTCAGGGCAAATCACGGCAGTGAGAGATCCTTTTTAGATCGGTGAATTATTATCGGACCCCAGGTACCGCTGAAGTATCAGCATCGCGGCAGTCTCATCTACCGACCCTCGTTCTCTAGAGGGCTGGATACCCAATCCACGCAGCAACCCCTCAGCTTCAACGCTGGTAAAACGTTCGTCCATTTCATAGAGCCCTAGACCAGTCTCTTTCCTAAGAGCCCGTATGAAGCCTCGGGCCAGTTTCGCAGAAGTACCGGTCTCACCGTTGATCATGTAGGGAATACCAACAACTATCCCTTCTGCCGTGTAGGTTTTGGCAGAAGAGATCACTTGCTGAATATCTTGTACGAGTGTGGTGCGTACGATATGCCCAGCCGGTAACGCCATACCTTCAGGACCGGTGACAGCCAAACCGATGCGAATTTCTCCGAGATCCAGTGCGATCAGCCTTGGCTCTTGTGACATAGTTGGTTTAGGAAAGACCTTGGCGTACCAAATCTGGCACTCCTTCCAGTGCTTCGCCAACTTTCTCAGGCTGCTTGCCGCCGGCCTGTGCCATCTCCGGTCGCCCGCCACCACCACCACCCATCACCTTTGCAGTATCCCGAGCGATGTTGCCTGCATGGAGTCCCCTTTCCACCAGGTCCGATGTAACCATGGTGACGAGGATAGGATTGTCATCAACAACTGCAGCTAACGCCAATACAACGCTTCCCAGCTTATCCTTGAGGAAATCTCCCATCTCCCGCATACCGTCGGCACTAGCAGCTGAAGTTAGTCCAACTACTAATTTAACGCCGTCAATTTCTTGGATCTTATCCAGCAAATCTTCGGCCTCACCACGCAGGGATGTCTTCTGGAATCCTTCCAATTGCTTCTTAAGGCTTTCGTTCTCCTGCATAAAGCTGTCAAGGCGAGATTCAAGATCGAGAACAGACGTCTGTAGCTTCTGTGATATTGCCTCTAGACGGTCATTTTGATGGACAAATAGTTCTTCAGCTGCGCGTCCGGTCACTGCCTCAATACGACGCATACCCCCACCAATACTCGATTCGCCCAGTACCATCAAGGTACCAACCTGTCCTGTATTGGAAACGTGTGTACCACCACAGACCTCCACACTGAACGGAGATTCTATTGAAAGTGGGTCTGGTGCCATGGTTACCACTCTAACAACGTCTCCGTACCGGTCACCAAAAAAGGCTAACGCACCTTCTCGAACCGCATCGCTGTAGCTAGTCTCATGGGAAGATACGGCAAGGTTTCCACGGACTTTATCATTCGCAAGAGTCTGAACCGATAGTAACTCGTCTCGTGTCAATGCGCTGACATGACTAAAGTCGAATCGCAAGCGCTCCGGCGCTACGAACGAACCTGCTTGGCGCACGTGTGCACCAAGAACCGAGCGCAAAGCAGCATGAAGGATGTGAGTCCCGCTATGGTTCCTTGATGCATCCAGACGTCTGGCCAGCGCTACAGCAGCCGTAACCGCATCCCCAACCGATATTTCGCCATGTTGGACCGTGCCTCGGTGGATAATCAGTCCAGCAACAGGACTTTGGGTGTCTTCGACTTCGATTACTCCATTCGGTCCACTAATGGTGCCCTGATCCCCTAGCTGTCCGCCTCCTTCCGCATAGAAAGGAGACCGACTGATAATTACCTCCACTTTTTGGCCCAGCACTGCATGATCAACAGAAAGCCCGCCAGACAATATGACCGCAATTGTCGAGTCTTGCTCAGTCTGGCTATAACCGACGAACTCGGTGGATTCCACACCGAGCTCGGCATAAGAGACCTGCATGTCCATGCCCCCGGAGAAAGAACCAGACGATCGAGATTGTTCCCGCTGACCCGCCATCTCTCGCTCGAAGCCATCCATGTCCACTTCCAGCCCATGTTCTTTTGCGATCTCTGCGGTTAGTTCAGGAGGGAAACCGTAGGTATCGTAGAGCACAAAAGTCTCCGCGTCAGATAAGGTTCCAAAAAACTCTCTCTGATCTTCCAAACCCTTTGGCAAGCCCATTTTAAGAGCTTCGCCAACGATTTCTAACGTTCCATGTGCAGCGATGGTCGAAATCTCTTCTGAAGCGAGAACCGTATCTATTTCGCCAATGCCCAAGTTCCCCAGTTTAGAGTCGGCCAAAAGCAGTTTGCGCACAGGAATGAAACCTTCCTCCAGAATTGGAAGTCCCGTTTGAATCGCCTCGGCAAAGCGTTCTTCTTCGAGATTAATCACTCTTTGGATAAACTCTTGGTTTTCGGAGAGTTCTCTGTAGACACCACTAAATTGAGGAATTGTTTCGTCCACTACACTATTCAGGAAAGGACCGTCCAAACCAAGTTGCCGCCCATACCGGATGGCTCGACGTATAACGCGACGCAACACATAGCCCCGCCCTTCATTGCCTGGCACTACACCATCGCCAATTAAAAAAGCTGCAGCCCGGGCGTGCTCGACGATCACACGCATAGCATAATCGGTGTTGGCATCGGAGCCATAGGATTTTCCTGTTAGTCGGCTAACACGGTTGATTATGGGAGTGAACAGATCAGTCTCATAAATGTTCTCTTTGCCTTGTAGAATAACCATTGCTCGTTCCAGACCCATACCAGTATCAACAGATGGTGCTGGCAACGGCGTGCGAGTGCCATCACTATCTTGGTAAAACTGCATGAACACCAGGTTCCACAGCTCAACGAAACGTTCACAATCGCAATTTGGGTGGCATCCATCGACAGCCCATGTTTCACCAATCTCTAATTCCTTACGAAATTGAGCTGTCAACTCTTCAGGTGGCTTCATACGTCCGGCGTGACAACCTTTACTTGCTCCACCGTCATAATGAACCTCTGAACAAGGACCTGTAGGCCCTTCGTTCCCAGCTGGCCCCCACCAGTTGTCTTTGTTACCGTACCGGTAAATACGTTCTACAGGGACTCCTACTTGGTCCCTCCAGATGGCAAATGCCTCTTCGTCGTCCAAGTGGATAGTAACGAAAAGTCTTTCCGGATCAAGCTCAAATAATTCAGTAACCAGCTCCCAACAGAATCCGACTGCGCCTTCCTTGAAATAGTCTCCAATGCTGAAGTTACCAAGCATCTCAAAAAATGTCAGGTGTTTATGATCGCCCACCTCGTCGATGTCGGTAGTCCTGAAACTCTTTTGACTGCTGGTGAGCCGCCTGGAAGGTGGTGTTTGCTCTCCCATGAAGAAAGGTTTAAACGGAACCATACCAGCGCTAGTAAAAAGCAGGGTCGGGTCGCCGGCAGGTATCAATGATGCAGAGGGCATGTGCTGGTGGCCTTTGCTCTCAAAAAATCTAATGAAAGAATCTCTTATCTGGTCGCCATTCATCGTTTTACCTTTGGGGTCCTAGTATGCCAATTCTTTGGGATGGTCGGTGAAGTTCTCTGGAGCTCCGGATCTCTCGTCGGTTGAAATATTGTGGGCAATATTACGAAATTCGCTCTCTTGAAGCCTGCGTTGAATTGTATTTGAGCAGTCATAGGCAGTCAACGTTTATCGACTCTCTCGGGTTCAAACTTCAGATAATTAACAGTGCCTCAAATATTCGTTATAGGTCGGTATTTTCTTACTTGACCCTACTACCATCACGCTCGTAAGATTCGGCTTGGAATGCGAGTTATGTCATTTCAAACCCGCCCACCGCTGGCACAGTAAGAGGTGTTGATGGACTCTAGTATTATCGGCAAAATAGAGAAGGCTAAGCAGTACGCAGAAGAGAAAAACCGAGTAAACATCACAAGTTTCGCTGCAACGTTCAAAGGTAATCATGACGAATACGACGTACGGTTTGAAGATGGTACCTGGCGTTGCGGCTGTCATTTTTTCGCAACCAGGGAAATCTGCAGCCACACGATGGCACTACAACGCATTCTCGACCAAATGATAATAGAGAACAGAGAACCGGCCCCTACTGCTTGATAGAAACCGATTCCCCATCCTGAAATTGAAAGACCTCCTCGAATTTTAGGAGGTCTTTCAATTTCAGGATGGGGAATCGGTTTCTCTGGCATGACCTGTAGCATAATGCCATTAGGCGAGGTGGAGACCAGCGCCCTAACCAATCTTTTCGCTCCACACACAGCCCTCGCCGCCGATGGAATATCAGTGGCCTTATTCCCTATAGGACCAACTATAGCGAATTCCAAGATTCGCAATGCAATCAGCCATCTTTGGCCTATTGCCCAAAAGCAAAAGCAGATCCAGCCAGCTCGATTTAAGCCGTTGACACCAAGCAGGAGGAGAACTACACTCATCGGTGATTAGACTCGGAAAGTCCTATTTTCGAAACATTTCGTTGTATTTTTATAGGATTTGGTAGGCTATGTCACCGCCTATCGGCTCAGAGCCACCTATCCTTCCATGATGATCACAGAGTACCAAGAGTCCGTTCAGTGAGCGAGCGAATCCAGGATGATGACCTCAGAAAGATTCCCGGAGACAACTTGGAGTTCCTAGTCGTCGGACTGAACCACCGAACAGCTCCTGTCGAAATTCGGGAGCGTCTTTCGCTGAATAAAGACCAGCTCCCTAATGCGCTGAGTTCTATGAACAGCTATGGCGTAGGCGGCGTTATCCTGTCCACATGCAACCGCTCAGAGTTCTACACACTGGATACCACCGAGAACGGTTCCGGAACTGGCGCAGACCGAGTAAAAGAGTTCTTAGTTGAGCGATTCGGAATATCTCTCCTCGACGTTGACAGGTATCTCTATGTCTATCAAGGATACGAATGTATCCACCACCTTTTCCGCGTGGCCTCTAGTCTAGACTCCATGATCTTAGGCGAAGAGCAGATAATCGGTCAGGTCCGAGACGCCTACGAATCCGCCACTAATTCTGGTACAGCCCAAGGTCCTATGGCTCAACTCTTCCAACAGGCCCTACGGGTAGGACGTCGAGTTAGACGCGAGACAGGCATCAGCAGAAACGCCCTGTCAGTTAGTCGCGCATGCGTTGAGATGGCTAAGTCCGTACTCGGCGATCTCTCCGACCGCCGGGTCCTCGTCGTTGGCGCAGGTGAAGCAGGAGAGCTGGCTGCTGAAGTTTTGAGCCTTTCGGGTGTAAGCGACATCACAGTAACTAATCGGACCTTCCAAAGAGCCGAAGAACTGGCCGCCAATCTCTCTGCCCATGCCGTTCCTTTCGACGGCATGCCGAACGCCCTTCGCGAATCAGACATCGTCATAGGTTGCACCGGTTCTCCAGGATATGTACTTCAAGCAGACCTGATCGATGACACAATGGCAGCCCGCCCTGACCGTCCGCTCTTTCTCATAGACATAGCCGTTCCTAGAGACATAGACCCAGCATCAGCCAAAGTCCAAAACGTATTCTTGAACGATGTGGACGATTTGGAATCTGCGACCCAAGCAGCACGAGAGCAGAAAGCCCAAGAAGCTGAATGGGCCGAAGAATTGGCATCGGACGAATCCCAACAGTTCCGCCAGTGGTGTCTAGACTTGGAAGCCCTGCCAACCGTCATAGAACTGCGCCACCGAGCCGATCAAGTACGTTCGATCGAACTGCACAAGACCGTTCGAAAGTTAAATGGTCAACTTGATGATGCCGCCCTCGAATCTCTAGACGCTATGACGAAAGCCATCGTTAATAAAATCCTTCACGACCCAACCATGTTCCTTAAAGAGCGAAAAGGCCCGGAAGAATTACAAGTTGCCCGTGATATTTTCGGCCTTAGCGAAGAAGGACTTGAAAGCCCTGACTGATATTCCTATTCTTACTGTCAAACCTCTCTGCAGCTTCCCCCTCTGCCCACGCACTTCGAAACCAGCTATAATGAGATACTCCTACTATCGGGATTATCATGTCATTAGTTGAAAAATACGCATTACTTCCAGACGAAATCGATCGCCAAAGCATCGAGGTCGTTGAAGCCAGCCTCCCTGACCTAGAAGGCCTCACGCCGGAAGAACGGTACGTCGTATTCCGCATAGTCAGGGCAGAAGGCGACCCTGAAATATCCAAAAATGTCGGGTTCAGTCCCGGAGCTGTGTCAAAGGGTATCGCGGCCGTGAAAGCTCGAGCAGCAGTAGTCACCGACGTCCGCATGGTCGAAGTCGGGATATCCAAGGCGTTGCTCGATAAGTGCGGTATAGCAACTCACTGTCAGATCGACACTCTCAACACTGCCAACCGCGCCAAATCTGACGGGACGACCCGATCAGTCGCAGCCATTCGTGAGCTTACGCCTCACCTTGATGGTGCCATCGCCGTGGTCGGCAACGCCCCAACCGCCTTATTGGCCCTTTTGGACATGATCAACAATCGTGAGGTATCTCCAGCTCTCGTGATTGGTATGCCAGTCGGCTTCATCGCCTGTGCAGAATCCAAGGCGGAGTTGTCCAAAGCAAACGTGCCATACATATCCATCTGGGAGAAACGCGGCGGTAGCTCGGCGGCAGCTGCCACAGTAAACGCGCTCTTGGGACTAGCCCTCCAAGAGGTGACGATTTGAACGACAATAAAAACGAAAAGGACTCTTGGGGAGTCATACTCCTTGGTCACGGAAGCCAGCGAGGCACCAGCAAAGCGGAATGCTCCTGCGCTTGGCTACAGAAAGATACTCCCGCATGGTGCCAGGACTGCCCAAGTACGCCTGTCGGGCTTAGAAAGGCAGCAGACCGTTTGCAGGATATGCTAGGAATCGACCAATCACAAATGGTTCTATCTTGCCTGGAATTTATCGAACCTTTCCCACCCGAAGCGGCCAAGATACTTGATGAGCGTGGTTTTCATCGGGTCGTAGTAGCTCCATTCTTGCTCGGTAACGGGAAACACGCCACTCTAGAGATGAATGAGATCATAGAAGAAGTCCAAGAACAACTGCCGAGCGTGCAACTACATCTTGCGGCGGGCCTGGGCGCAGATCCCAACATCGCAGAATTGGTGGTCCAAAGGGTCCGTGAATTGGAAGAATCAGAAACGGCAACTAAGACCGAGACAGGTACCAAGGGTATCTTGGTGGTCAAAGCCGGGACCAAGACTGAATACGACGACTGCATCTGGTTAGAAGAATTAGGTCAACTAGTAGAAGCCAAGCTTGGGGAAAACTATGCCGTGGCTGTAGCCCAGTCTCATTACGGAGACCCAACCATGGACGTTGCCGCAGCTAAATTGGCCGAGACCCGGGGTGTTTCTTCAATCATGTGTGTACCGTACCTCTTTTTCCCAGGCATCATCCTCCAGAGGAATGTGATCGGTAGCCTGGAACTAATCAAAGACCGCTACCCCAATATCACGATGGCCATCACTCCACCGCTTGGCGTCGGCGACAAGATCGTAGGCATTACTGCAGACCGTGTGCGCCAAGTTTGGAACCAGGTAACTATATGAGCCTTAAAGACTCAGCACCAGAAAGCGACTACAGCAAACCAACCATCCGCGGCAAAGGTATGCGCACTGGATATACAACCGGCGCTTGCGCGGCCGCCGCAACCAAAGCAGCAGTTACAGCTCTTCTAACCGGGAACCCGGTCAGTGAAATTAGCATCCATCTGCCCATCGGCCAAGACGTTGAATTCACCCTGAATCGATGTGAATGGGCCGACGAGACACCCGGTAGTGAAAAAGTCCTTTGTTCGGTCATAAAAGACGGCGGCGACGACCCTGATGCGACTCACGGCGCTGAAATATGCGCCACAATTTCTATCGTAAGATCGACAACTTCTGAAGAAGGAGTCACTATCACGAGAGGAGAAGGCGTCGGCACCGTGACGTTCCCAGGTACTGGAATCCCTGTCGGGGCGCCAGCTGTTACCCGAGTACCAAGACGCATGATCATTGAATCGGCCTTGGAAGCAGGTGAGGCCCACGGTTTAGAATCCGGACAAGAGATCGTCGTTGAACTTTCTGTCCCCACCGGCGAAGAAGTCGCACTTAAAACTACCAACGCTCGACTGGGAGTCATCGGTGGCATATCCATCTTGGGTAGTACCGGCGTCGTCCAGCCCTACTCGACTGCAGCTTGGAGGGCGAGCGTCAATCTGGCCATCGACGTGGCTGCAACTAACCAGATCGAGCACATGGTCCTCGCGACCGGGTTGCAGAGTGAAGCCTTCACCAAGAACCACCTTGACTTGCCGGACATGGCTTACGTCGGCGTAGGAATTTTTAGCGGCGCTGCCCTGAAACGGTGCGTCTCAAAGGGTATTAAACGTGCCGTCCACGTTGGAATGATCGGTAAATTTTCCAAAATGGCCGAAGGATATTTCGTGACCCATGTGGCAGGAAACAAAGTGGACACCACATTCCTAGCCGGCCTAGCGGGAAGCTGCGGGGCGTCCGAAAGTCTACAGAACGAGATGGCGGCTACTACTTCAGGCCGGCACTTCGGCGAAATAGCCTTGGCCAACAACCAACTGGAACTGTTCACTGTGATGAGCCAGATGGTCTGTGATGAAAGTCATAAATTGCTAGGCGAAGATGCGGACAAGCTGATAGTCGATGCAATGTGTTTCGACTTTGACGGAACTCTCTTAGGGTACGCTTCTACATCTCCTGAAGGAATCCCTTTAGTATCTGTGTCTGAAAGATCACCAAATGGTTAAGCCTCATCTAAGCCCACACAGGACCCTCGGACTGGACGACGATGCGTTTGAGCAGCGTCGCCCTATCAAAGGTCAGATCACAAAGCGAGAAGTCCGGGCAGTAAGCCTCTATTCGTTGGGACTGCACCAAGACAGCGTAGTATGGGACGTTGGAGCAGGCACAGGGTCGATTTCAGTGGAGGCTGCACTAATCGCCAACCGCGGTCAAGTCTATGCGATAGAGCGGGACACTGATTCCTTACACCTCTTAGAAGCCAACATCGAGCGGTGGAGTTCTGGCAACGTGAATATCGTTTCAGGGGAAGCCCCGGCCGCGCTGGAAGATCTACCCAGTCCGGACTCAGTCTTCATCGGTGGTAGCGGTGGCCATCTATCAGAAATAATCGAGTACACAGCGTCTCGGTTAAAATCTGGTGGCACCATAATCGTCAACCTAGTTGTCCTAGACCATACTCAAGAAGCCTACAGGTTACTTAAAAATCTTGGACTAGACTCCAGACTAACACAGGTTACTTCGTCACGAGGAAAAGATATGCCCGACGGAGGAATGCGACTCGAGTCCCTAAACCCTGTGTTCATCGTCTCCGGACAGCGAGGAAGGTAAGCGATCGCCGTGGCAAGCAATTCTGTAAAATTCGGCTGTTTGTTTGGTATAGGTGTCGGACCTGGCGACCCAGAGCTGATAACCTTGAAGGCCCTTAAAGCATTGCAAAATTCTCCGGTGATCTGTGTTCCTCAAGCGGCCAATCGCCGAGATAGCCTTGCCTTGAGCATCGTAGAAGAATATCTGAAACCCGAGCAAGAGATTTTACGGGCGCCGTTCCCAACTGACGACGCCGATGAGGCCTCCCGCGTCTGGCAAAAAGCCTCAGAATTGGTAGCGGAAAAGTTGAAATCCGGACAGGATGTGGCCTTCCTGACTGAGGGAGACCCTATGCTCTTCAGTACTTTCTCCTATGTGTTAGCCGGAGTCCAAGATCTGTGCCCGGAAGCCCCCGTAAAGATCATCCCAGGTGTATCATCTGTTATGGCCGCAGCGGCCAGTTCAGGGGTTCCCTTGGCAACTCACGGCCAGAAGTTGGCCATCTTGCCTGCTGCTTATGGATTAGAAGAACTCTCTGAAGCTACTTCTCACTTCGATACGGTAGTATTAATGAAGGTCAGTCCTGTGATCGTAAATGCGTTGGCTGACCTCGAAGACCTAGGACTGACTGAAAACACCACCTACGTGCGGAGGGTCAGCACTGATCGTGAAAAAGTGATCCGGGACGTAAGATCAATCAAAGAGGAAGACATGGATTATTTCTCCCTTTTGATAGTTAAAGGGAACCAGTCAGAACATCCCAAGGCTGAACAATAAAAGCAAGTTAAGAAAGCCCAGGCGAATTAAAGGAATAAAAATATGACTATCACATCAAACGGCAAAGTTTACATAGTCGGCGGCGGCCCGGGAGACCCGGAACTACTCACTTTGAAAGCAAAGCGAATCATTGAGTCAGCAGACGTCATTATCTTCGCTGATTCTCTAGTACCACCAGAAATAGTAGAATTCGCAAAAGAAGGCGCTACTGTCGTCGGTAGCAAAGAGATGAACCTCGACGAGATCATGGACCTTCAATTGAAAACCGTCCAGGAAGGCAAGATTGTGGCCCGGGTACAGAGTGGCGATCCAGCTATATACGGGGCGATATTGGAGCAAATGAGAGTTCTGGACCAAGAAGGTGTCGACTTCGAGATAGTCCCTGGGGTAAGCGCAGCTTTTGCGGCCGCCGCAGTACTCAACGCTGAACTGACGGTCCCTGAAAAATCCCAAACCATCATCATGACCAGAATGGAAGGCCGTGTCGCTATGCCCGAAGGGGAGCAACTCAAGGACTTGGCTTCTCATGGCTGCACTATGGTCATTTTTTTAAGCATCACTCGAATGACAAAAGTCGTGCGAGAGCTAACTTCCTCTGGGTATACCGACGACACACCCGTAGCTGTCGTATACCGTGTAGGATGGCCCGATCAACTCATCATTCGGGGCACCTTAAAAGACATAGCAGACAAAGTAAGAGCAGCTAAGATCACATTACAGGCCTTGATCATAGTAGGAGATGCCGTAGACCCTGGCTTGGACGCCGCTGGCGCGGTGTCTCATCTTTATTCCGCTGATTACACACACCGTTATCGCCGAGCCACGGAGACTCAGGCCAATGGCAACGGAAAGAGGTAACATTTCCGAAGGTACCGCCATCATTGCTTTGACCCGAAATGGGGCTATTATGGCTCGCAAAGTGGCGATGGCTCTACAGCAAGATTCTACTCTCTTCGTTGATCGGCGTTTTCACGAGGACGGCGACTCTGGCAACACTTTCGATTTGCCATTGCGACCAGTGATCGAGCACGCATTCAACACATACTCCAACATTATCGTTTTTCTTTCCGTAGGAGCTACTATTCGCATACTGTCGCCGTTGTTAAAAACGAAACAAGTAGACCCGGCAGTAGTCTGTATCGATGATGCAGGCAACTTTTGTGTAAGTTTGATTTCAGGGCATGTTGGCGGAGCTGACCGATTAGCCGAGGAAGTGGCGAGCTGCATCGGTGCAAGAGCTGTAGTAACGTCAGCTTCCCATGCTTCGGGAACTCTAGCGGTAGATTTACTCGGTCGTGAATTCGGTTGGCGAACAGAAGCCGATTCAACAACCATTACCCGCGCGAGCGCTGCCGTGATAAACGGCCAATCTGTGGGCATATGGCAAGGAGCCGGGGAATCCGATTGGTGGCCCCAAGATAAACCTCTTCCAGATAACATATCGGTTTATCCGACCTTGGAAGATCTAGCAGCTTCAGCTTGCAACGTAGCCCTCGTCATCACAGACAATGCAGATCCATTGGATATGCTGCTGGCTGACAAAATCGCTGTTGTATACAGGCCGAGGAGCTTGATGGTCGGCATGGGTTGTCGTCGAGGCGTGCCAGTCGAAGAACTCGAATCTCTGCTGACCCAGACGTTCCAAGAAAACAAGCTTTCCTTAAGATCTATTGGGGGGATTGGTTCAGCCGAGATTAAACGAGGTGAGCCAGGATTGGAACAGCTGGCGGAACGTCACGATGTGGATCTATCCTTTCTCCAAGCAGATCAACTAAACGAGTTGTTTAAAACCAATCCTGATTCACTAACCTCCAAATCAGAAAGGGCCCATAGACTTGTCGGTGTATGGGGAGTCGCAGAGCCTTCAGCTTTATTGACGTCCGGAGCCCGAGTATTACTCGTAAACAGGAAAAATACCGCACGAGCAACGATCGCGGTAGCCCGCAAACGATTCAACGTGCAATCGCGATAATGAGATACAACTTCATGTGGAGATCTAGTTAATGACCACACATCACAACAGCCCAGGAAAGATACATCTCGTCGGTATAGGCCCCGGCGGCGACAAACACCTAACAGCTGCCGCATCAGAAGCCCTAGCCGAAAGCAACGTGATAATTGGCTTCAGGGCCTACATTGAACAGGTAGAAGATCTAATCACTGGGAAAGAAGTGATCTCCATGGAGTTAGGGCAAGAGCTTGAGCGCGCTGCAGCTGCGGTCGATTCAGCGTATAAAGGAAATTCAGTAGCCGTAGTGTCATCGGGAGACGCAGGGATATACGGAATGTCCGGGCCAGTGTTCAGAGTTCTTACCGATCGAGATTGGGATGGGCAAAGCCCGGCCGTAATGACGGTACCTGGCGTCTCTGCAATGCAGGCAGCTGCAGCAGTCATCGGATCACCTCTTATGCAGGACTTCTGTGCCATCAGCCTTAGCGACCTACTAACACCATGGGATAAAATCCGTACGCGACTGGAGGCAGCAGGGCAGGGCGATTTCGTGGTGGCGCTATACAATCCTCGGAGCAAACGACGGCAGAGTCAGCTTATCGAAGCTCGAGAGATATTACTCAGATACCGACCAGGCGAAACCCCTGTCGGTTTGGTAGGAGACGCATTTCGACCAGGTCAAAGAGTCAAGATCACAACCCTAGATGATCTCGAGAAAGATGCCGAATTTGTGGACATGGTAACCATAGTAATCATTGGCAACTCTACCACGTACCTCCATAAAGGTAAGGTCGTAACGCCGAGAGGATATGAAGAGAAAACAGGGACCGGACGTTTCCCTTAAGGATCTTGTACTCTGAGCGAGTCTCTTAACCGCCTTTTAAGGACCAGGTGACAACCTCATAGTGACCTAATCATCTCGTATCCTGGTCTTCGGTTAGCCCCTTAGCCACGTTCTGTTGAACTTTATTATGGTCTTCACCCGCCAATAGGCCTGTACAATCCCAGCGTCGGTCAGCAGAAAGGAGCGTAACCTCTCTATGAAACGCAGCGAATCTCGCATACTGACTACACACACAGGCAGTCTTCCTCGTTCGCCCGAGCTGCAAGAAGTACTACGCTCCAGACTTGACCCTAAGGCGGGCGAGGTAGAGGAATACCGAGCTGGCGTAGACCAGGGAGTCGCCGACGTAGTATCCCGACAAATTGAGATAGGAATTGATGTCATCAATGACGGGGAACAGGGACGTGTGCAGTACGCTACCTACGTAAAAGACCGGCTAACCGGCTTCGACGGAGAACAAATCCTCCGTGCCCGTCCCAGAAAGGACATGATGGACTTTCCAGAATTCGCCGCCCAAAGCGGAGTATCTTCTTCAGCCACCATACCCTGGCCAGCCTGCACAGGGCCTATAGAATGGAAAGACCGAGATGCTGTCCGAAGGGACATAAAACGCCTAAAGACGGCTTCTGCTCACGCCACGGTGGAAGAAGTGTTCATGACTGCCGCGTCGCCAGGAGTGATCGCCAATTTTCTACCCAACGGACATTATCCGTCAGATGAAGCTTATCTGTATGCGTTAGCTGAAGTGATGAAAGAAGAGTACGCAGAGATAGTCGACTCTGGTCTACTACTTCAGGTCGACTGTCCTGACCTTGCCATGACCCGAATCACTGAATTCTCCCACCTAAGCGACCAAGAGTTCATCAAGATAGTTGAAATGCACGTCGAGGTGTTGAAATACGCTTTGTCCGGACTCCCTGCGGACCGGATGCGAATGCATCTCTGTTGGGGAAATACGGAAGGACCTCACCATTACGATATACCGCTGAGAGATATTGTAGACATCATCCTTAAAGTACCAGTAGCCGCTATCTCCTTCGAAGGCGCCAATCCTCGCCATGCCCACGAGTGGAAAGTTTGGAAGGACGTGAAATTACCTGACGGCAAGGTGATAATCCCAGGAGTACTAGACACCACCACCAACTTCATTGAACACCCAGAACTGATCGCTGAAAGAATAGTTCGGTATGCCAGCGTAGTAGGTAAAGAAAACATGATGGTCGGCAGCGACTGTGGCTTTGGAACATCTGCATGGGGCAGGAGAGTAGAATCCCGGATTGCCTGGGCTAAACTAGCTGCCATGGTTCAAGGGGCCAGACTGGCTAACCAAGAGCTTTGGTAAGATCAACACTACAAGAGGAATTCAGTCTTGCTGCGACACCTTGAAATTAAAAGTGATACTGCGAGTTATAGTTCCGTCGAAATCTCTCTCTGAGCCATATTCTTCAGTAGACAGCCGCAACTCCATACCCAAGCCACGCATATCATTGGCCAATGCTTCCACCCGACGCCGAACCTCATTTATATCTTTGTCGAGCTCTGTCTGGTCGTCTGTAGCCATGAGTCTATACAACACCTAAGTAGGACACTAGGCTCAATACCCGGCATCCTGCTAAATTTCCAAGATCTAGGGTTAAAACTTCATCTAATAATAGACCGAATTACCAGTTCCACCGCCGGCCATAATTACCTCTCCAGTCACGGCCCATGATTTGTCAGACGCGAGATACGCGGTCAGAAACCCGATTTCCGATGCGTCAACCATTCTGTTGATGTGATTCCCACGAGGTGAACCATCAGAAAAGTCCTGGGCTTCAGCTTCAGCTGGGCTTACACCTAACGCTTTGCCGCGTGCTTCCAGCAAGCTAGGAGTCCGCTCTGTGCGAGTTGTACCCGGGTGTATACAGTTCACCGTGATACCGAACTTACCGACCTGGGTAGCAAGTGTCTTAGTCATATGGACCATCGAGACATTGCGCGCTCCTCCGCTCAGATTTCCGGCATTTCGAGCGTTGCCGCCGCTTATGTTGATGATCCTTCCCCAAGGCTGCTCTTTTAAAAATGGAAGGGCCGCGCGTGCACAACGAAGTGCTCCCACATATTTCACGTCAAAGTCGCCAATCAGTTCGTTTTCATCAACAGTGTCGATTGGTCCTACCGCATTCGGCGAACCACCCGGCAACGAAGCGCTATTGACCAATATGTCCAGGCCGCCCAATTGTTTGGCCGCGTCCGCCATAACTCGGTCAACGTCCTCTCGAGAAGTCACGTCCAGAACCATAGGAATAATTCTGCGACCCGTAATGTCCTCAATCTCTTTAGCCGTTTCTTCCAGCGCAGACCGTGTTCGGGATGCGATAACCACATCACACCCCTCGCGGGCCAACTCTAAGGCAATGGCCTTACCTATACCACGGCTTCCGCCGCCCACAAATGCTTTTTTGTCTTGCAATCCTAGATCCATATCAGTCTCCTATTAAACCCATAAATCCCCTGACACTTAAGCCATGGTACCTGGCCGCATTCTACACAACCCCTCTAACAGCAGCAATCGTATCCAGCATGTGTACGATTAGGACACCTTAAGAGCCGGGTCTTCTATAAATTCTGTACCACCTGGCTTAGCCTTGGCCAGCGCTAAAATCGAGAGCAACGGAAGAGCCATCATTACCACTATACCGGCGGTGTAAGTTCCGGTCATGTCATGAAAAATCGCTAAAGGCAACGGGCCGATTGCCGAGGCACAAAAATTGATAGTCATAGCCGATCCTTGCACTTTTCCTAGGCCGTGCCGCCCATAATAATGGGCCCAAATAACACCTTGTACGATATGGTGTGTTCCTCCTGCAACGCCCATAACCAGCACGTACACCACTGCCATTGCCACCGAATTCACTCCTACTACAAGAATTAGTGCCACTAGCATCGACACCATAGAAAATGCATAAAGGCTTTTCGGCCCAATGCGGTCGACTACGAATCCTGCTACTAGGGAACTGACTGCCGATGATCCAGAGAAAATCACGAACACGGCGGCTGCCAAAGTAGCGCTCAACCCTTTCTCATCAAAAATCGAAGTCTGGTGGAATACTAAGGCCGTGGACACTAACCCGGGTGTTCCTAAAGACAACGCCAACAGCCAAAAATTCAAAGAACTGAATGCCCGCATGTCCCGGCGTAAACCAGACGCCGCTTGTCTGGACTCAGATACCGGAGGCTCGTCGTTACCGTCAGGAAACATACCCATATCTTCAGGGCGGTTTCTAACCACCAGTAAAGTCACTGGGACTATCAACAGAACAGCCACAACTCCAATTACAGCATAGGCCTCACGCCATCCGAAATTATCGATCAGAAACCTTGCGAAAGGAGGGAAAATAGCGCTAGACAGGACCGCCCCTAATCCCATCATCGCTATAGCGCGCCCACGGCGAGCCACAAACCAGGTATTCACCAAAAGGATGGAATTGATCCCTAAAGAGCCTTGACCCAAGGCACGAAGGCTTGCGAATGCCATATAAAACAGCAGAATATTGGTTGCCGTTGCCATCCCAAAACACGCGGCGCCAAAACCCACTCCGATAGCCACTAGCATGATCCTTGGACCATAGCGATCAGCAAGGCGGCTTACCAACGCCACTAACACGGCGCTCATTCCAGTACTGGCCATGTACAACGCAGATATACCCGGACGGGACAGGCCAGTATCCTCGATAATCGAATCTATAAAGATAGAGAAGACGTAAGACTGACCTGGACCACTGCTAAAGACTACCAGCCCAGCGGCCACAACAATGTACCAACCATAGAACAGGCGGCGACCGTTCATGGGCGATTTTTCAGTTGGAGCTGTTATAGCCAAATCCTTTCGACTAAGGCCATTAATGACGAAACTTAATACTACGCCTATCAAAGACCATATGTTCCGAATTGCATTAACTAAGATATAGTGTCCGGAACATATACCACGTAAGACACTGACCCTCAATCGGAGAACTAAATGCCCAACAAGAAAGGAACCGGACTCCTGATGGTCTGGTGCGATGTCCCCATAGACCGAGAAGACGAGTTCAATCGCTGGTACAACGGTGAACATATCAGAGAGATACTGGGCGTACCAGGAGTCCTAGATGCTGCTCGTTACGAGGCGGTCCATAACGGGCCTAAACACTTGGCCTGTTACGAGTTAGAAAGTCCTTCTGCAGTGTTGGGAGATGGCTTCGCTAAACGACAGAAATCCAAGTGGAACGAGACTATGGGACCGACTCTCATTGGAGAAAATTTCTTCAATCCGCTCTATGAGATGATCTACCCCTATGCACTTACCGATGAAATCGCAAACAGCGGCATGGCCCCAGCCTTGCACGTCGGGCGTATGAACATACCTGCCGAACGAGCACTGGAGTGGAACGATTGGTACGACACTGTGTTCGTTCCTAATTTCGAAAGAGTACCCGGGATAATCCGAGGCCGACGGTATAAAACGGTTAGAGGTGAAGACCCTATGTACTCAGTAGTATATGAATTAGAACACGAGATGGCCTCGAGATCCCCTGAGTGGAAAGATCAGATAGCCGCTGACCAAAGGAACGCCGAAATGATGGGCCTGATCACACACGGCTACGGCTCCCCTAGCATTTACAAAAAGACGTTCGAACTATAGACGGAGAAGGAAATGCCAAATCACACGATAAACGTCGGTAACGTAGAACTGATCTCCCTGAACGACAACCTGCCAATACGGTCGCCCTTCGTAGCATTCCCACAGAGCAAAATCGAAGAGTGGAATGAATACCCGGAGCTAATGCATGACCACGAAAACGCAAAGCATCGATGGGGAGCATTAGCCATACGATCCTGTGGCAAGTTGATCGTGGTCGATACTGGGATGCAAGGTGAAGACTGCTACCTACTAGACGACATGAAGAATAAAGGTATAGACCGGGAGGCCGTGGACATAGTGGTCTTCACCCACATCCACCCTGACCATGTGGGCTGGAACTACACCGACGGTAAGCCGAACTTCCCAAACGCCCGCTTTCTGGTTCCTCAAAAAGATTGGGATTACTGGACACAACCTGATGTCATAAACACGGTGGAGTATGTAGTACCCCAGGTGCTTCCGTTGGAAAGAGACGGGGTAATGGACCTGATCGACGGAGAGCAAGAAATAACTCCAGAGCTGACGACTTATCCGACCCCAGGGCACACTCCAGGACACAACTCCATCCGCGTCACTTCGAACGGTGAACACGCCTTCATCCTGGGAGATGTTGCCCATAGTCCCATCCAAGCTCACCACACCGATTGGTGTCCTGAATTCGATATCATTCCAGAAATGGCGAGGAGCACCCGCCATTCCGTCATGGACATGCTAGAAGCAGAAGGTACCCTCGTCTCTGCCGGCCACTTCCCGGACCCAGGTTTCGGGAGGTTCATCCGCGGTGAAGAGCGGCGGTATTGGCAGGGAGTCTAAATTCAAACCATGCAATCAAACCGAATTCCACAAGAAGCCCCGGCCTCTCTATTATTCCCTCAATTCGAGTACGAACTTTATCAGGGAGCAGCGTCAGAAGTGGAACGGCTCACAGATGAGCAGCTGGATTTCGAGTCAGACCGTTGGGGTTGGAGCGTATGGAGTATCCGGCGTCAGCTCAGCCACATGGCCTCAGGCAACTTCCGGTGGTTCTGGGCCCGGTGGGGCCTTCAAATGTTCCCTAATGGCGCGCCCATTGGAGTACCCGAACCCGAAGAGACCAAAGCTCTAACTCAATCTAGGTACGATCGTAGAATGGACGAAGACCTCTACTGGGAAGTTGGTCTCCTTTTAGAAAAACTCCGCCAAGGGTTAGAACTCGGACAGGCCATTATATCCAGCGAGACAGTAGGATCTATGCGATCCAAGGAATTCGAGTTCTCCGACGACGGCGAGTGGCCCTGGTTCTACAATATCCACGGAGCTGGACTGAGGAGAGATACTGAGATACCAACCAAGGTCTGGTTCTCCTTGGAGACCATATTCAACCACCGTTATTACGAACATATAACGCACCTTTATAATATCCAGAGGATCAAGCTGGCCCAAGGTCTAAACACAACCGTCGAGGTGCCCATCGAGGGGTACATGGCATTGCCCGGGTGGGATTTGAGTACCCCTTAGGAGAAAATTAGGAGAAAAACATGCCCAACGCAAAACTCGTCCGCTTTGACAGCGTGCCACATCAAATTAAACGGCCTGGAGTCGTTTTAAGCAGTCTAGTCGACGGAGACACTGGATCCACCAAGATTTCAAGTGGAGTAGCCGAGTTCGCCGTAGGTGCAAAAGCTCCCATGCACTACCATGATGCCGAGGAGTCGGTTATTGTGATTGAAGGCGAAGGCCTGATGGTAATCAACGGTGAAGAGCACATAGTCTCACCCAACGACGCCGCATTCATATCGCCTGGCGCGCACCACAGTGTAGCCAACCACGGAGACCAACCCTTCAAAATTAGCTGGACCTACGCCAGCATCAATTGGTCTACAACACCAGTAGAATAATCATCAATCCAACTGTCTAATATCCTTAAACTTGATTAAGAAGTACAGGCTCACCGTCAAAGCTATCGCCCCGCCGACCGCCATAGCGGAGTCGATGCCGATTAAGACACCAAGGCCACCTGTGATGGCTGCGAACATAGGAATCAACCCCTGCTCATAGTGCCAAACACTAGTCACTCTACCTCTCAGATTATCGGGTACCAAAGTCTGAATGAGGGTCTGGTTGGATACTATGAAATTGGTCTGAGAGAAACCCATCAACAACATTATCGGCACCGATAACCATACCCATTGTGACAAACCCAATACTAAGACCACAGATGAACCAGACACCAGTGTCAGCAACGTCACAAGACCTTTCCTAGTAAAGAACCCGAAGGACGAAATCATCACAGTTGCCGTCAATCCTCCCGCCCCCATCGCCACAATCATTGCAGTGCTCACACCTGCACCGCTCGCTAAGGCCTCCGCTGTATAGGCGGGGAGAAACAATAGCAATGGCATGAAGACCCCGGTACGGACGAAATTCATAACCATCAACCGGAGCATTTCCTGGCTAGCTATGATATAGCTGAAACCCTCTTTTAAATCTCCGAAAGGAGATGCAGAAACCTTCTTTTCATCCGCGCCTTCGCGATAAGGCATCCCCATTGGCAACAATAGGATTATCATCCCGACGTACAGACCAGACTCAACAAAGAAATTCCATTGGAAGTCCATAGTCTCGATCAGCACACCACTAATTGCTGCCCCTACAAGCCGCATGGAAGTTACTGCCATTGCGTTCAACGCCAGAGCATTGCCTAATTCTTGTCTAGGGACAGTGTTAGCGATCAATGCCTGCCGGGTAGGCTGCACAAAGGAATGAGTAATTCCCGACACCATCATATAACCATAAATGTGCCAGATACTATCGATCTTGCCATTAGCTATGAGAAACCCAAAAACGAGGGCTACTACAACCATAGCCACCTGAATGACCATAACCAGCTTTCTACGATCCCATCGGTCCGCAAGCACACCTCCCCATGGTCCCAGCAGCAGTACTGGCAAGGCTCTAACGGCAACCGTCAATATTGAATGCAGGGCGGAACCGCTAATATCCAGGGCTAGCCATCCAATGGTTATAAACTGGAGCCATTGAGCGCAGTTTCCAAACAGATTGCCCGTCCACAAGTATCGGTAATCGACATTGTTTTGCAGAGAGGTAAAAGTTTTGACCCTGCTCTCAGACGGTCTATATAGATGCGGTGCGTCGGGATTTTGGGGCGTTTTCAGGCGAGGGTTTATGAGTTGTAAAACTCCTTAATGGAAATAAGGACGCCGAATATCCTAGTGTCATGGCCCAATGTAAGCAAGCATATAGGACTGAGCAAGTCTTCCTTGGCGATCGGATATTAGTTAGACTAACCGTAGTCGCCATTGGTGCCAATTCGTCGTAACCTTCTATCTATTAATAAACTAAGAAAATGAAATTCGGTCTGTTCCAATCGGTACAACTCCCTAACCCCAAAGAACAGGTTAAATATTACAAAGATGCACTAGCGCAGGTGCGCCATGCAGAACAATTAGGCTTCGACTCCGTGTGGATCACCGAACACCATTTCTCGCGACACGGCATAGTTTCAGCCACACTGTCGCTACTCGCTTACCTAGCAGGGGTCACTAGTAAAATTCGCTTGGGTACAGGGGTTACGGTTATACCGTTCCACAATCCCATTCACTTAGCTGAACAAGCCGCTACCGTAGACTTACTCAGCGACGGGAGGCTGGATTTTGGAGCTGGCAGAGGTTTTCAGTGGGGAGAGTTCCATAAATTGAACATCCCCATGGAAGAGGCAAGTCGGAGGTTCGAGGAGACAATGGATGTCCTGACAAAGGCCTGGACGTCCGCTGAGCCTTTTGACCACGACGGAGAGTTCTGGCAATTCAACGACATGACTGTCCATCCCCGACCAGTCCAACTGCCTCATCCACCAATCTTCGTTGCTGCTTCCAGCGAGGCCAGTGTCAATCGAGTTGCCATTAACAATTGGAACCTTATGATCGGTCAAGCCGAGCCTTTCGAACAGGTAATTCAACAGATAGAGAACTACAAAGCGGCATTGGCTAAAACAGGTAATACCTATGGCGACGAGAGAGTGGTGGTCGCCAGAGCGATGTACACAGCTCCGAACGTGGCGAAGTCACGTGAGGATACTGAAGTACCGTTCATGTGGTTCAAGGAGACTGGTCAAGAAGTCGGAGCTCCTCGTGACAATGACGTTAGGTTACTGCCCGAAGAATATCAAGCATACCGTGGGCGATTCACTAGGGACGTTAAATTCGACTACAATTCAATGTACGAAACTGTAGCTCTCTTCGGTACACCAGACGTCATAACAGAGCGAATCAAGAACCTACAGAAGTCTGGAGTGGAAAAAATCATCTTTTTCGTCAACTATGGCGGGATCGAACACCAGAAGGTACTAGACTCTTTAGACCTCTTCGCCAGAGAGGTTATGCCGCATTTCCAAGACTAAAACTCCATTTAGTCCCGGTAATTCACGAACTGCAAAGGCTGAGCATTCTTCATGTCTTTGATAAAAGATATGACGTCCTGAAGATCGTCCCGTTTCTTGGCAGTGACCCTCAGCTCATTACCTTGAATTGCCAACTGAACCTTCATCTTGGCCGACTTCACTTCTTTGCTAATCTTGCGGCCTAGTTCACTATCGATACCTTGCTTTATGGAAACGGTCTCCCGAAGACTACTCCCAGCCGCTGCCTGAGGTTGACCAAAATCTAAAGCTCCAAGTTCAACCTTGCGCATCGCCAGATACTTCCTGAGCAACTCTTCCACCTGGGTCATTTTCATACTATCGTCAGCAGTCAACGTCAGCGTGTCATCAGACCGCACAATGGCACATTTAGTATTTGCAAGATCGAACCGTTGCTTTATTTCGCGTTCAACACCGTTGAGCGCGTTATCAACTTCAGCTAAGTCCGTCCTAGATACAACGTCAAACGAAGGCATGGTAATAATGCTCCTTGTGGCAACTAAGCCAGTCAATCATCGTCACAATGATACAGCATGGTCATAAGACAAATTTTTTAAAGAAGAATACTATTGGATCCACTAACGGTTTCGCTAGAGAGACGCTAGTCAGAATATGTGTTGAATATTGAGCCTTCGCCACCTAGGTGCTACAATCCTTTTAGTCCGACCGCGGCTTCATCTAGGTGAGTCCAATGTTCCCCGATAGCTCAGCGGTAGAGCGGGCGGCTGTTAACCGCTAGGTCGTAGGTTCGAATCCTACTCGGGGAGCCAAATTAAGGCTAACTGTTTTCCTTTGCCCCTCCAATATTGGAGGGGTTTTTGTTGTTTAAAGCAGATGGTTACACGGAATTAATTCAGAGCTTCAAATTATCGTTGCAGGTGTCTGTACTAATCGATATCCTGAGTCTACTCCACCTATAACAACGTTGTACTGAATTGAGTAACACTTCCGAAACTTGCCTGCCTACTACCGCTTGGTTCCTATATTCTGAAGTTGAAGATGAATCTCTGGGCCGCGTCTATCGAAGAGGGAAACCAGAGGTCGGCGGTCAGATTGAAGCAGGCCAGGGTAATCAAGCAGGTGAAATAATCAGCTTCGAAGAACTAAAAACTACCTGAGCCATGCGCCGGTTCAAAGTGATTCTTCGTAGTCCATATTATCCAGGTTAAATACTCGAATGAGTGAAAAGTAATAAATGAAAATCACCAATGTGAAAGCGGTATTCCCTAACTACCAGCATGTAGTGCCATCCTGGCGCACCAACTTCTGGCAGATTGTCGTTCGCGTTGAATCAGACTCCGGAGTGGTTGGCTACGGTTACGGTGGCGGAGGCATTGCCAGTGTGGAGATAGTTAACCGGCACTTCAAGGAATACCTAGTCGGCCGCGAAGTCAATTCCGTGGCGGACATCGCTGCCGCTTGGGACGTTCTCTATAGCGCTTCGATGCCCTACGGCAGGAAGGGACTGGCAATCATGGCTCTCAGCGGAGTCGATTTGGCCCTGTTCGACCTACTGGGCAAAGCCGAATCCAAACCTGTCTATGAGGTCTTGGGCGGGGCCAAAAGGGACAAGTTGCTTGCGTACGCCACTGGATCCGACTCTAAGCTGTACCATCAGTTAGGATATAAGGCCCACAAATTCCCCCACCGCTGGAGCGGTTCGAAAGCCGACTACGACAACGCAGTTGAAACCGCCGCAAAGACTAGGGAAATGTTCGGTCCCGATGCCATGTTGATGATCGATACCTACATGTCCTGGGATAAACCGGTGACGGTGAAAATGGCCAGACTCCTTTCGGAGTTCAACTTCTATTGGTATGAGGACGTCCTGAACCCGGACGACTTGGAAGGCCAGGCCGAGCTGCGTCCATTAATTGGTAACACCATTCTGGCAGGCGGAGAACACGAATTCACTCACCACGGGTTTCATGA
>ENA-UPTF01000618-UPTF01000618.1-marine-metagenome-genome-assembly--contig:-NODE-618-length-24308-cov-4.141967_pt1 | contig 24308 bp, 21 predicted proteins | sample MGYA00238166_ERZ767019 | MGnify/ENA primary metagenome ERZ767019 (study PRJEB28930, sample SAMN06266391) | marine metagenome | isolation source: Sea water from 250 m depth | place: Atlantic Ocean | study... | reverse complement strand
GCCGTGGCCTCGGCCTGTCGGAGGCCAAGCGGCGAGAGCGGAGGGTCGGCTGGACCGTCGTCTCGTTCCTCGGATTCCGGGAGGGCGTGCCGGACGATTATCAACTCCACAAGACGGGAACCTAGGGGCGACCCCGACAGGCCACGACACTGGGGCCAACCCACTGTCGAGCCGCACGCGAAGTGTCGCGGTCGGAGCTCTCTTGGACACAGATGCAGAATGTTCTACTCCGCGTACAGGCCGAAATCTCAGGTGACCAGCATTTCTGCTGGCCACCTGAGATTCGCTGGTCGGGATGGGCGGATTTGAACCGCCGACCCCCTGCTCCCAAAGCAGGTGCGCTGCCAGACTGCGCCACATCCCGGATCGGCGGTCAGTGTACGAGTCGCTCACCTCCGGCTTGCGGGCGGAACCGTCCCCCGGGACTACGGCCCTCCGACGAGGACGGACAGTCCGGCGTGCGCGATCCTCTGGTACACACCGCCCGATCCAGCCCGGAGGCTCCGACCCCATGAGCGAGCCGATTTACGACGCCCGCACCCTCTGGGAACTCCTGGAGCGACGGGTGGCCGACAGCCCGGATCGGGCCTTCCTGATCGACGACGCCGACCGCACGGTGACCTTCAGCGAGGCGAAGGACCTGGCTGAGCGCATGGCCGCCGGGTTCGCGGCCCTCGGCGTCGGCGAAGGCACCCCGGTGACCTGGGTGTTGCCGACCCGGATCGACACCGTGGTGGCTTCCCTCGCACTATCCCGTCTAGGGGCCGTCCAGAACCCGATCATTCACATCTACCGGGACCGTGAGGTTGGCTTCTGTATCCGCCAAACGGCCTCTGAACTGGTCCTCACTCCGGGGGAGTGGGGCGGCTTTGACTACCAGGCGATGGTGGAGCGCGTCGTGGCCGACCTAGATATGCCGCCCGCCGTGGTCGACGCCTCGGCGGGCCTTCCCGAGGGTGACCCGGCGGCCCTCCCGCCCGCTCCGACCGTGCCAGTCGACGGTCGAGACGTCATCCGGTGGATCTACTACACGTCGGGAACCACGTCAGACCCCAAGGGTGTGCTACACACCGACGCCAGCTTGATGGCCGGAGGGGTAGGCCTGGCTCGGGCTCTGGACATGCAGCCCTCCGACGTGGGCTCCATTGCTTTCCCGTACGCCCACATCGGGGGACCCGACTACCTGGTGTGCCTCCTGGCCAACGGCTTCCCGGCGGTACTCGTTGAGAAGTTCGACCTGATGGCCGCCATCAAGGCCTTCAACCGGCATGGCGTGACCATGGCCGGCGGCAGCACGGTCTTTTACACCATGTTCCTGGGCGTGCAGCGCCAGCAGCCCGACGAGCCGATCATCCCCACGCTGCGCCTGCTGTCCGGTGGCGGCGCCCCAAAGCCACCCGAAGTGTTCTTTGAGGTACAGGCCGAGATGGGGATCCCGGTGGCCCACGGCTACGGCATGACCGAAAGCCCCATGATCTGTCAGGGCTCGCCCACCGACACCGATGACCAACTGGCCCACACTGAAGGCCATCCGGTGTTCGCCGCCGAAGTCACAATCTGTCGGCCGGACGGCATCGAGTGCGACCGCGGCGAGGAGGGCGAGGTCCGGATCTCTGGCCCTCAACTCTTCAAGGGCTACAGGGATCCGACGCTGGACGCCGAGGCGTTCGACGAGTTAGGACGGTTCCGCAGTGGCGACCTGGCCGTCATGCGGGGGGACGGCCACGTAACTCTCACCGGCCGGGTCAAGGACATCATTATCCGTAAGGGCGAGAACATTGCTGCCAAGGAGATCGAGGACGTCCTCTACGCCCACCCCAAGGTCGAGGCGGTGGCCGTTATTGGCCTACCTGACCCGGACCGCGGTGAACGAGTCTGCGCGGTGGTCGAGACCGCCGAGGGTGCCGAGCCCCTCACTTACGACGAGATGGTGGCCACCTGCACCGACGCCACCCTCATGCGCCAGAAGGTGCCCGAGCAACTGGTGGTCCACGACGGGCCGCTACCCCGCAACGCCACCATGAAAATCCTCAAGTACGAACTGAAAGACGCTCTGGCCGACGTGCCCTGGTCGGACGTCTAGGTCGGCCTACCGGCCGGCGAAGTTACCCTTGCGGCGCTCCTTGAAGGCGGCCACGCCTTCCTCTGCGTCGTCGGTAGCGGCCAACTCGGCCTGGGTGCCCGCCAGAGCGGCGATACAAGCATCTTCGCCGTCACGGAGGTAGCGGGCCGACGAAGCCTTGGTGGCCTGCACGGCCAACGGTGCACCCTCGCAGATGACTCGAGCCAGCTCGATAGCCCGATCTAGCTGCGTGCCGGCCGGCACGACCTCCTGGACGAGGCCGATGCGGTGTGCCTCGGCGGCGTCGAACTCGTCCGACGTGAGCAGGTGGTACATGGCATTGCCCCACCCTCCCCGGTCCACGAACCGAATGGTTGCCCCGCCGGCGGCGTGGATCCCCCGTAGGGGCTCCAGTTGAGAAAAGCGGCAGTCGTCGGCGGCCACCACAATGTCCCCGGCCAACATCAACTCGATGCCCAGCGTGAATGTCACACCCTGTACGGCGGTCACGAGGGGTTTCCGGCATCGCCGGCCCAGTCCCATCGGGTCGATCCGCTCGGTCCGCTTGTAGCGCTGGCCGCTCTTCATGGCGTCACGGAATTTCGGCAGGTCCAGCCCGGCGGTGAAGTGGTCGCCGTGGCCGAACAGCACACCGCACCACAGGTCGTCGTCCTCGTCGAGGCGCTCGAAGGCGTCGACCAATTGGCGGGCCATCTGCGGCGTGTAGCCGTTCATCTTGGCCGGCCGATCTAGGCCAATCAGGAGGATCCGGTCGCGGACCTCGGTGGTGACGCCGCCCTCGGCTGGGTCGTGGGGCCGTTCGTCGGACATGGGGCCTCCTAGTGGTCGATCCGGGCACTCTGCCGGACCGACCCCGGAGAAGGCGAATCAGGCGGCCGAGCGGACCGCTTCGCGGTCCAGCAAACGTTCCTTGATGGGGAGGCCGAAGGCGTAGTCGCCCAGGCTTCCGTCGGTCCGGACCACTCGGTGGCACGGGATAAGCACCGGGATCGGATTGGCTCCCAGGGCGGTTCCGACGGCCCGGACGGCATTCGGTCGGTGGATGGCCTTGGCCAGGTCAGCGTAGGTGCGGGTCTTGCCAGCCGGGATGGCCAGGCAGGCCTCCCACACCGCGATCTGGAACGGGGTTCCGCCCCGGAGGTCGAAGGTGAGGGCATCACGGTCGCCGGTGTTGAAAGAGTGCTCGATGGCGTCGAACAGATCGTCGGGCATGGCCTCGGCCCGCGCCGATGGACGTCCCGTGCGGTCGTGGTGTTCCTCGCGGAACCGGGCGAAGGTTTTCAGGTTCGCGAAACTTGCTCCGGCGATGCCGTGGTCGTTGTAGGCCACCCACAGCCCACCAATCGGTCCGGCGATCTTCGCGATCTCGTCGACGGGCTCTCCGCCGACCTCCTCCTCGGTGCCGCTCATACAGGTCCCCCTTCACGGGTCGTGGATGCGTGGTGCCCACTCTCGCGCAAAACGGTGTGACGCGCATCACACCGGCGTCGAAAAATCCAGACGGAGGCGGCTTTCCGGCGGGTCAATCGTCAGCCAGGCCGGTACGTACGATGACCAGCGGGCACGGGCTGTGATGAGCGATGGCCTGACTGACCGAACCGAGGCGCAAACCGGCGAACCCGCCACGGCCCCGGTTGCCCACCACGAGCATGTCGGCACCCTCGGCCACCGCCATCAGGGTGTCGGCCGGCCGGCCCTTCTCCAGGGTTCGCCGGATCTTGACGTCACCGCTGTACGCGGAGGCCTCCAGCGCTGAATCGATGACCTCGCTCTGCATCTTCTCCACTTCAGCGGCCAGGTCGAACGAGTCCAACGGCACGTAGCCGAGGTCTGGAGCGGCCGGCACGTAGGTGGGGGAGTAGCAGGTGACCACCTCGACGATCGCGCCCCGATGGTGCGCCTCCTCGATGGCCCAGATGAGGGCGGCCCGGGCGTAGCCCGAACCCTCCATACCGACAACGATTCGCCGTTCAGGTCCGTCCGTCATCTCGAACCACCCTGTCTCGTCAACGGACCCGGCCCGTGCCGGACCCCGTTCGGAGCATAGGACAGGGCGGGCCGCCTAGGAGAGGGCGTCAGCGACCTTGGCCATTGCCTTCTCTTCAGGGGTGTTGAGGGCGAAGGCCAGCTCGGAGACCAGCACGTCTAGGGCCTTGTTGTAGAGCGTCTTTTCGCCGGCTGACAGGCCCTTAGCCTGGTCACGTAGCGCCAGGTTCCGAACCACTTCGGCTACCTGGTAGACGTCGCCGCTCTTAAGTTTCTCCTGGTGGTTCTTGAACCGTCGGGACCAGTTGGCGGGCTCGCGGATGTCCCGCTTTTGGAGTACCTCAAATAGGTCCTTTACGTCTTCCTTGGAGATTGGCCAACGCATGCCGACATCCTCGGCGTTCTCGACCGGTACGGAGAGCGTTAGCTCGCCGTGGGCCATGCGGAGGACCAGGTATTCGGTGGTCTTCCCGAAGGCCTTCCGCTTCTCCTTCTTCTCAATGATCGCCGCGCCGTGGTGCGGGTAGACGACCTTGTCGCCGGGCTTAAACATCGAGGAAGCCTCCGGGGCTGAAGAGGGAAGGGGCGGGACGGGGAAGGATACCCCGGTGAGGGGTGCCGGTCCGCTGTGACCGGTGGCGCTCCGGAAGCGCTGAGGGTCAGGCGCCGAGACGCTCCCGGGCGGCCCGACTGCGCTCCAGCAGGTGCTCAGGGATACCGAAACGGTTGCCGGTCGAACCCTCGCCGTCGGCTTCGCCGTCCTCGGCCTCGTCGGTTACCTCGGGGGCCTCGGCGGCCCGGCGTTCGTCCTCCACCCGGTCCAACTGGAACCGGCCCCAGTCACCCTCGAGGCAGAGGTCGGCGTGGCTGACCTGGCCCATCCGTACGCCGTTGTCGAAGTCCACCCAGTAGCGGTACCACGAGACGCCGTTGGCCACCCGCACCTTGCCGACCGTTCCCTCCGGGACCCCGGGGAGGTCGGAGGTTGCCACCACCTTGCGGTAGCGCTTGATGGGGAGCGTGCGGTCGATCGTCTTGGGCATGGCGGGGATCCTCGGCGGAATGGCCGGTCGTGAACGCTGAACGCTACCGGCCCGCTGCTCGCCCGTTGGCCACCAGCTCGACCAACTGACCGGCTACCTCGTCGGTCGGTATGTCGACCTGCTCGCCGTCAGCTCGGCTGGTGAGCTCCAGTTGCCCGTTTTCAATTCCGCGGGGACCGATGGTGACCCGGAGGGGGATACCGACCAGCTCGGCGTCAGCGAACTTCACTCCGGCGCGCCCGTCGCGGTCGTCGAGGAGGACGTCTACCCCTGCAGACTGCAGGTCGTCGTAGAGCTGTTCGGCCACGGCCATCGATTCCTCGTGGTCGACCTTGACCACGGTCAGCACTACCTCGTACGGGGCGATGGCCATCGGCCAGATCAGGCCGTTCTCGTCGTGGTGGGTCTCGGCCACCGCGGCCATGGCTCGTCCCACGCCGATGCCGTAGGACCCCATGGTGGGAACGCGGTTCTCGCCCTCGGCGTCCAGGACCGTCACGCCGAGAGCCTCGCTGTACTTTCGGCCCAGTTTGAAGATGTGGCCGGCCTCGATGCAGCGGGCCACCCGCAGGGTTTCTCCGCACGAGGCGCAGGCTTCGCCGTCCAGGATTCCCCGGACGTTGATCCAGTGGTCAACGGCCACGTCTCGTTCCACGTCTACGCCGGCAAGGTGCACGTCGTCCTCATTGGCTCCGGTGGTCATGCCCGAGCGGCCCCGTAGGGCTTCATCGGCGTAGATCGCCAGGTTGGAGACCCCGACGGCGCCCAGGCTGCCCGGGGAGGCGCCCAGCGCTGCCCGGATCTCGTCGGCCTCAGCCGGCACGATGTCGACAGCCCCTGTGGCGTCGGCGAATTTCTGTTCCAGGAACGGGTGGTCGCCTCGCAGCAGGATCAGGGTTAGGGCTCCGTCCACCCTGTAGACGAGGGTTTTGACCTGGTGGACCGGCGGGTGGCCGGCCTCGGCGAGGGCGGCGATGGTGCGGACCCCCGGCGTGGGGAAGGCTTCCGGGCTGTCGCTGCCGGGCCGGTTCTCCACGGGAGCGGGTGCGGCGGTAGCGCGCTCCACGTTGGCCGCGTACCCGCAGCCCTCGCAGATCGCCACGTCATCCTCGCCGGCGTCGGACTCGACCATGAACTCGATTGAGGCGCTTCCGCCCATGGCGCCCGACGATGCCTCCACGGGTTGGGCATCGAGGTCGAGGCGCCGGAAGGTCCGCAGGTAGGCGTCGTGGTGGAGGTCGAACGAACGGTCTAGCCCGGCATCGTCCAGATCGAACGAATACGAGTCCTTCATGGCGAACTCCCGTACACGCAGCAGGCCCGACTTGGGGCGGGGCTCGTCACGGAACTTCCATTGGATCTGGTACCAGATCTGGGGGAGGTCCCGGTACGAGCTCAGCTCCAGGGACAGGGAGGTGAAGACTTCCTCGTGGGTCATCCCGAGGGCCAGGTCGGCGCCCTTACGGTCGGTGAGGCGGAACATCTCCTCACCTATGGACTCCCAGCGGCCCGAGGCCTGCCATAGCGAAGCCGGGTGCATGGCCGGTAGGTGGAACTCCTGGGCCCCGATGGCGTCCATTTCTTGGCGGATGACCTGGGCCACCTTCTGGTGAACCCGCCAGCCCAGCGGCAGCATGGAGTAGTGCCCGGACTGGAGTTGGCGCATGAAGCCGCCGCGGACCAGCAACTGGTGGCTGACTGCCTCGGCTTCGGCTGGGGCGTCGCGCAGAGTAGGGATGAACAGTGATGACCAGCGCACCGGTCAGACCTCCTCGGTGGCTGTCGGAGCTTCGTTCCTAACCCTACCGATGAGGCTGGTGGCCGAGGAGGAGATTTCTCGGACGGAGTGGAACTTCCGTGCCATGGGACGCAGGTTGGCGGCTTAGCCGTCGGACGGGGGCCCATGCCAAACTCCGACCATGAGCGATCTCACTGCCGCTGACGTACGGGCCGAACTGGATGCTTGGCTGGACGAGAACTGGGACCCCGACCTCACGGTGGCCGACTGGTGGAAGCGCCTGGCCGAGGGACGCTGGTCCTCGCCAGCCATGCCGACCGAGGCCGGTGGGCGAGGCTACGGCCGGAGCCTGGTGGCTGCCGTGTCAACCGGCTTGGCTGAAGCCGGGGTGGTTGGGCCGCCCACCGGGCTGGGTTCGATGCTGGCCGCTCCAACTATCGCCGTGCACGGCACTCCCGAACAGGTCGACCGGTACGTTCCAGAAATCCTCGACGGCACGGTGGCCTGGTGCCAGTTGTTCTCCGAGCCGGGTGCCGGCTCTGACCTGGCCGGCTTGCAGGCCAGAGCCGAGCGTGACGGCGACGAGTGGGTAGTTACCGGTCAGAAGGTGTGGACCTCCGGAGGTCACCTGGCCCAGAAGGGCATGCTGATCGCCCGGACCGACACAGACGCCCCTAAGCACCAGGGCATTACCTACTTCGCCATCGACATGGAGCAGCCGGGGATCGAGGTGCGACCCCTCCGGGAGATGACCGGCCAGGCCCTGTTCAACGAAGTGTTTCTGGATGAGGCCCGGGTTTCTCACGATGCGGTTATCGGCGGCACAGGTGCTGGATGGGCGGTGGCCAACACCACGCTGGCCGTCGAGCGAGCCAGCTTGGGTGGCGCCGGGAGGGAACCCATCTCAGTGGCTCCCGGGACCCTGGCCGGTCGTCTGGAAAGGCGGGTTGGTGACTTCACCGAGCGGCACCCCGTCTCGGGTCCCGACGGCGAAGGCGGTCGGGGTATGGGAACCAACCTCCTGATCGATCTGGCCCGGAGGATGGGCAACTCCGACGACCCGGTCGTGCGTCAGGAGATCACCAAGTTGCACATTCTGAACGAGGTGAACCGCCTCAACCTTCTGCGGGCCAAGGCCGGTGGTAGCCGAACGGGCGCTGAGGGAAATCTGGCCAAGCTTTCTATGAGCGAACTGGTCCGTCGCAGCCGTGACATCGGGAACCTGATTGTCGGGGCCGACGGGATGCTGGCTCCCGAATCCTCGAGCACCGGCGGCTTGGTTCAGGGGGTAACGGTGTTCAGCCCGGCCCCATCCATCTACGGCGGGACAGACCAGGTGCAGCGAAACATCATCGGGGAGCGGGTTCTGGGGCTACCCAAGGAACCGGGCCCGTCGAAGGAGACCCCGTTCCGGGAACTGCTCCAGAACTAGGGCCGGGGCCGCTGTTTAGGCGGTGGCCCGGACCAGGTGCTCGCCGAGCACGCTGCGGACGGTGTCCGGCTCCTCCATCATCGGGGCGTGCCCCGATGCGGCCAACTCGACCACTGTGGCGCCGACCATGGCGTCGACCAGCGGCTGAGCCGTTTTCCGGGGTGTCATACGGTCCAGGGCACCCAAGATCAGGGTCGTAGGGCAGGAGACAGTGGAGGCGGCTGTCACGGCCCCGTCGTAGGCGGCACAGGCTCGCAGGTCCGGTCCCAGGACGCCGGGCGGGCAACTCTCGATGGTGGCCTGGCTGGTGCCCGTCATCGACATGCCGGGTGTCGGGTTGTCTCCGAACTGCTGGTCGGGTCCGTGCATCCAGCCGGCCATGAGGGCGGCGGCCTTGGGATCGTCAGCGTCGGCTGCAGCCTGGAGGTCCGGGTGGACGGCCATGGTGGCGCCCACGCCTAGGAGGGCCAACGAGGCGATCCGGTCCGGGTCGGTGGCCGACGCCTCCAGGCCGATGAACGCCCCCATGGAGTGGCCGACTACGTGGATTGGGCCGCCGAGGGCGTCGGCCACCTGGCACAGCCAGTAGGCCATGTCAGTGACGGAACTCAGTGCCGGCCCGTCGGACGCGCCGTGGCCGGGCAGGTCGACAGCCAGAGCCCGGGTGTCGTGGTGGGCCAGCCAGCGAGTCTGGTGGGACCACACCGACCGGTCCATGCCCGCCCCGTGGACCAGGACGACCAGTGGGGCGTCGACCACCTCGGGCCGGTCTACCGAGACCGCCCCGGTGGCCGCGTTGACCGTCCGTCCGGCTACCTCGAAGTGCACGGCGACCCCTACCGCTGGGAGGCCCGGAGGGCTCGCGCCAGGTCTTCACAGATGTCGTCCGGGTCTTCGAGTCCGACCGACAGCCGAATCAACTCCTCGCTGATCCCCGCCTCTGCTAGGTCAGCGGCGCTCATCTGCTGGTGGGTGGTCGACCCGGGGTGTATGACCAGCGTCTTGGCGTCGCCCACGTTGGCCAGGTGGGAGGCCAGGCCTACTGCCTCGATGAACTTCCGGCCCGCCTCCCGGCCACCGCGTACGCCGAAGCTCAGGATGGCACCCGTGCCCTTGGGGTAGAGGCGGGCGGCCAACTCGTGGTCGGGGTGGCTGGGATGTGACGGGTGGCGGATCCACTCCACGGCCTCATGGGCATCCAACATTTCGACTACCCGGTGGGTGTTGTCCACGTGGCGGGCCATACGCACCGGCAGGGTTTCTACGCCCTGCAGCAGATAGAAGGCGTTGGCAGGACTCATGCAGGCGCCGAAGTCCCGCAGGCCCTCGGCCCGGGCCCGCATCGACAGGGCGGCTGGGCCGAACTCCTCGGCGAATGTGATGCCGTGGTAGCCCACGTAGGGCTCGGTCAGGGTCGGAAACTTCCCCGAGGCAGCCCAGTCGAACCGGCCCCCGTCGACGACCACGCCCCCGATAGCCACCCCGTGGCCGCCCAAGAACTTGGTCACCGAGTGGATGATGATGTCGGCCCCGTGGTCGATAGGACGTATCAGGTACGGGGTGGCGAACGTGGAGTCGACGGCCAGGGGTAGGCCAGCTTCGTGGGCCACCTCAGCCACGGCGGCAATGTCCAGCACTTCGATGCCGGGGTTGCCCAGCGTCTCGGCGAAGACCAGACGGGTCTCGGGTCGGATGGCCTTGGCGAAGGCCGCCGGGTCTCTCGGGTCAACGAATGATGTTGTGATCCCAAACCGGGGCATGGTCAGGTTCAAGATGTTGTGGCTGCCGCCGTAGATGTTGCGACTGGCCACCACATGGTCGCCGGCGTGGAGGATGGTGGCCATGGCCAGGTGGAAAGCCGCTTGGCCGCTGGCCGTGCACACGGCACCCACGCCGCCCTCCAGCGAGGCGATGCGTTCTTCCAGGACGGCCACTGTCGGGTTAGAGATCCGGGAGTACAGGTGCCCGCTGACCTCCAGGTTGAACAGGCCGGCAGCGTGGTCAACCGAGTCGAATACGTACGACGTGGTCTGGTGGATGGGGACGGCCCGCGAACCGGTGGTCGGGTCGGGGCGTTGACCGGCGTGCAGGGCGCGGGTGTCGAAGCGGTGGTTGTCGGGTTCGACCATGGTCCGAACCTACGCTAGAGGCCAGTCGACGACCGGGTCCGCGGTCAGGACGACACCGTGCCGGCCAAAAGGACGCTGACGATTAGGGCAGCAGCGATCGCGAGGTGACTCCAGGTATCGGGCCGAATCCTGACGAACATGCCAGCAGGGTAGGACACCACTGACAGTCCGACCGCTGTCTAGAGTGCGCGGCCGTGCGTATCGGTTTCATCGGCCTGGGAAATGTGGGCGGCAAGCTGGCTGGCAGCCTGCTCCGCAACAGTTACGACCTGACCGTCCGCGACCTCGACCGAGAGGCGGCCCGTCAGTTTTTGGATGCCGGGGCGGCCTGGGCGGACTCGCCACGTGAGATGGCTGAGGCCTGCGATGTGGTGGTGACCTGCCTACCGTCGCCTACCGCCTGCTCGACGGTGATGGAGGCCGATGACGGAATTCTGGCCGGGCTGTCGGCCGGCAAGGTCTGGATGGAGATGAGCACCACCGATGAGGCTGAGGTTCGGCGGATGGGGGAGTTGGTTCGGGCCACCGGGGCCCAGCCGGTGGACTGTCCGGTCTCTGGGGGTTGCCACCGGGCCGCTACTGGGAACATCGCCATCTTCGCCGGATGCGAACGCGAGGCCTTCGACCGGATCCTTCCCGTGCTGACCACTATGGGTCGGCAGGTCCTCCACACCGGACCCCTCGGCTCAGCGTCGGTTCTGAAGGTGCTGACCAACTACCTGGCGTCGGCCAACCTGGCCTCCCTTGCCGAGGCCCTCATCACCGCGGCAGCAGCCGGTATGGACCTCAACACCACCTACGAGGCCATTCGCATCTCGTCGGGCAACTCGTTTGTCCACGAGACGGAGAGCCAGGTCATCCTCAACGGCAGCCGGGACATCAACTTCACCATGGACCTGGTGGTCAAGGACGTGGGCCTGTTCGACGCCCTAGCCCGGAAGTTAGACGTCCCCCTGGAGCTCTCGCCGCTACTGGTGAAGGTGTTCGAGGACGGCCGGGAGCGGTACGGGGACCGGGAGTTCTCGCCGAACGTCATTCGCCGCCTGGAGGAGGCCACAGGCCTTGATGTCCGGGCCCCCGGCTTCCCAGCCGAGATTGTTGATAACGAGCCCGAGGCGCCGGGCTACGAGGTGGTCCCGGAGCGGTGAACGAGATCCCGGAGACCATGACCGCCCTTCACCTGGTGGGTAACGGGGGTCCGGAGATGCTGGTTCTACGTCACGACGTGGCGGTTCCCGTGCCAGCCGACGACGAGGTACTGGTTCGGGTACGGGCCTGCGGCATGAACAACACCGACGTGAACACCCGAGTGGGCTGGTATTCCAAGTCAGTGACCGCGGCGACCGGGTCTAGCGGCTTTGACGTCGAGGTGGACGGCGACGCCACGTGGGGTGGCAGTGGCCTGGCCTTCCCGCGTATTCAGGGCGCCGATCCGTGCGGCGAGGTGGTGGCCGTCGGGTCGGAGGCCAATCCGGCGCTGCTGGGGAGCCGGGTGCTGGCCGACGGGTGGATTCGGGATCCTGGGCGCCCTGACGACCGCTCGTTGGCTGGTTACCTGGGTTCGGAAAGGGACGGAGGGTACGCCCAGTACTGCGTCATCCCGGCCCGCAACGTGTACCCAATCGACGTCGACCTATCCGATGCCGAGCTGGCGTCGTTTCCCTGCTCGTGGGCCACCGCCGAGCACATGCTGACCCGCCCGGGGGTGTCGGCCGGTCAGACGGTGGTGGTCACCGGAGCTTCGGGGGGTGTGGGGACAGCCCTCGTACAGCTGGCCCGGCTCCGGGGGGCCCGGGTGGTGGCGGTGACCAGCTCAGCCAAATTCGCCGATGTGGCGGCCTGTGGGGCCGACGCCTGCGTTGACCGGACGTCTGAAGACCTTGTCGGGGCGGTCATCGAGGCGGCCGGAGGGCCGGTCGACGTACTGGCCGACGTGGTTGGAGGCCCGGACTTCGCCCCCCTGCTAGAGGCGCTGCGCCGGGGTGGCCGGTATACGACGGCTGGGGCTATTGCCGGGCCGATCGTGGATTTAGATCTGCGCACTCTGTACCTCAACGACCTGGAGCTGTACGGCTGCACGGTCTACGAGCCGCCGGTCTTCGAGGCTCTGGTGGGCTACATCCGGCGGGGCGAGGTGCGCCCGGTGGTGGCCGCTACCTACCCGCTTTCGGACTTCCACGCCGCCCAGGAGGCCTTTGTAGCCAAGGCCCACACGGGGGCCATGGTCATCACCGTCGACTGAGAGACACGGACGCCGGTCAGTCGACGGGCGGCTCGTCGGCGTGGAGCGGGGCGTAGAAAGCCAGGTTGGGCTGGAGCAGGTCGAGGGCCGTCATTTCGGTCGGTGGGAGTTCCCCGTCGTGCACGCCTACCGGTTCGGTCCGGTCGCCCCACCTGAGAGCGATCGACCCCCAGGTGACGCCCCCACCGAAGGCGGTCAGAACGACCGTGTCCCCGGGGGACACTCGGCCGGCCTCTAGGGCGTCGGCGATGGCCATGGGGATGGAGGCGGCCGCCGTGTTCCCGAGATCGGCGATGTTGACGAACACCCGGTCGCCGTCAATGCCCAAGCGGCGAGTGGCCGAGTCGATGATCCGGGCGTTGGCCTGGTGGGGGACCACCAGATCAATGTCGTCGGCCGTCAGGCCGGCCCGGTCCAGTACTCGGACCGCCGAGGCCGCGATGCCTTGCACAGCGATCTTGAACACCGCCTGTCCCTCGAAGTGCAGGCGATGGATCGCTGGGTCGTTGGTGGCCGACGGTTCGCCCATCGATCCCATGGAGCGGATGAGCATCGTGCCGCCCTTGCCGCCATCGGCGCCCAGGTCGACGGCCAGAACACCGGCCCCGTCCCGGGAGGCCTCGAACACGGCGGCACCCGCTCCATCACCGAACAAGATGCTGGTCCCGCGGTCCCGGTAATCCATAGCGAAGTGCAACTTCTCGGCACCAACCAGAAGGACCCGCTCGGCGAACCCCGACTCGATCATTCCAGCCACTACCGAGGTGCCGTAAACGAAGCCCGAGCAGGCGGCGTTTAGGTCAAAGGCACCGGCATTGGAGGCGCCGATCCGATGCTGAACCATTGCCGCCACGCTGGGACACAGGATCTCCGGGGTGCAGGTGGCGACCACCACGAGGTCCAGGTTGGCGGCGTCCATTCCGGCGCAGGCCAGGGCCCGTCGGGCGGCCAGCTCTGCTAGGTCGGTGGTCTCTACGTGCGACAGTTGGCGATTCCGGATACCGGTCCGCTCGATGATCCACTCGTCGCTGGTGTCCATGAGCCGTTCCAGATCGGCGTTGGACAGCGACACCGGCGGCACGCACTTGCCCCATCCGGTGATCTCGGCGCGTGTCTGCACAGCCCGTTTCCTACCACGCGGCCCGTCGGAGGGCATCCTGACGATTCGCGGTTGGCCCGCCGGTAGGTTCTGAGTCCCATGTCTGTCGACCAGATGTCGCTGTTCACGGCCCTACTGGCCCTGGTGGCCCTGGGTGTTGCCGTAGCCGCCGGGGTGCTGCTGTGCAGCGAAGGTGGGCGTCGCCGCCTTGACGCTATGCGGACCGACGCCCTACGCCTGGCCTTCTCGGTGGCTGCCGTTTCCACAGTGGCCAGTCTCTGGTTCTCCGAGGTCGGGGGCTTCGTTCCCTGTGAGTTCTGCTGGTACCAGCGGATCGCCATGTACCCGCTGGTCGTGGTTTTGGGCGTAGCCGTGTGGCGGGGCGATCCGGATCCCCGGTGGCGGGTCCTGCCTATGTCGGTCACCGGCTTGGGTCTGTCGGCCTACCACTACCAACTTCAGCTGTACCCAGACCAGGGATCATCTTGCGACGTCGCCGCACCATGCACCCAGCAGTGGGTGGACGAGTTCGGGTTCGTATCGATCCCGTTCATGGCCTTCTGCGGGTTCGCCGCCGTGACTGTCCTGGTGCTGGCAGCCGGCCGACCGGTACGTGACGGGGTCGTGGCCAACCGCGAGGATGTTCGACCATGAGCGAGGCGTCCACGGGACCAGGCGGACGGTCAGGTCCAGGACGGACCGTGGTGCTGGCCCTAGTCGGCGCGGTGGCCCTGGCCCTAGTGGCCGCCCTGACCCTCGGCGGCGGCGAACAGGTCGGAGACCCGGACGGCGCGGAGACGGGACCGGTGGCCGTGGTCGGCGAGCCGCTCCCGACGTTTGAGGAGACGACGAGCGATGCCGCCGTCGGCCTTCCGGCGCCGGGCTTTGACGCCACGACGTTCGACGGGCGGACGGTAAAGGTCCGGCCGGGTGACGGGACGGGCTACGTCATCGCGTTCTTCGCCCACTGGTGTCCCCACTGCCAGGCCGAGGTACCAAAGTTGGTCGAGTGGATCGACCGAGACGGCATCCCGTCCGGCGTCGAAGTGGTGGCCGTGTCCACCGCCGTCTACCTGGACCGGGAGAACTTGCCCCGGGCCTGGTTCGCCGCCGAAGGTTGGCGGGAACTGGTGCTGCGCGACTCCGACGGCTCAGAGGTGGCCGAGGCGTACGGCCTGCGGAGCTTCCCGTACTTCGTGGTCGTGGGGACTGACGGTCGGGTACGTGCCCGGATCAGCGGCGGCCTGCCACCCGACGGCTGGGCCTACGTCCTGAACCAGGCAACCCGTTCGGGCGCCGTGCCCACGGGTGCCGATGCGACCTGACCCCCGAGCAACCCTGGCAATCCTGACGGCTGTCTTGGTGGGCGCGACAGCCTGCGGGCAAGGTGGGCCCGCGTCGCCGGTAGAGGTAGCCGCAGTGTCGACGACGACTGTGGCACCGACGACGGCCGTGCCGGCCAACACGATGGCTCCCAGTTCGACGACTGTTGCCGCGACCACCACCTCGGCTGTTCCGACCACCGCTACCCCGACGACTGTTGCCCCGACGACTGTTGCCCCGACGACCGCTACTTCGACGACGGTCCCGCCGGCCACCACGACAGCGCCGACCTCGACGACCGTCGCCGCGACCACCACCTCGCCCGTTCCGACGACGACGTTCGTCCTAGAGGACACCTTCCGAGGCGTCACGTCCGAGGCGATCAAGATCGGCCTCACCGTGATCGACTTCGAGAGCCTGAACCGAATCTTCCACCTGTCGCTCACTTACGACAACTGGATTCCCGTCTTCGAGGCGGTCGTCGCCGACATCAACAGCCGAGGCGGGATCCTCGGTCGACGCGTCGACCTCGTCTCCCGTAGCTTCCTGCCCGTCGGCTCGGTCACCGCCGACGCCGCCTGCACGGAACTGACCGAAGACGAGCAGGTCTTCGCCGTGGTGAACGGCTTTGCCGGCCCAGGGGCCGAGGACGTCAACGAGTGCTTCACGGACCTCCACGAGACGGTCCTCGTGGGCGGCCACCCGACGCCCGAACAAATCAATCGGGCCCGGGCACCCTGGATCGCCTACGACATGAGCCTCACCCGACGGGGCGTGGCCTTCGTGAACCTGCTGCGTAAGACGGGGTGGCTAGACGACCTTGGCCCCTACCTGATCCTCGGAGCGAACCCTGAATACCAGCCGATCATCGACGACATGGTGACTGCTCTCGAAGCAGCTGACGAGACGGTCTCGGTCGTCGCCATCAGTGATTACACGGGCGACGAGGCGGCCACCATCTTCTTCCTCGATGTCCTCACGGAGAGGGCGCGGGTGGAGGGAGTGGAGAGCTTCCTAGTGGTCGGGGAGGACCCCTACACGTACGAGTACCTCGTTCGCCTGGGAGGCGAGTTCAACCTGTTGATCCACAACGGCGACTCCATCAGTTCTTGGTCACAGGACCCGCCGCCCAACCTGGAGTCGACGCTCGTCATCACCAACATGGACTTCTCCTCTCGGGACGACCCGACGTGGGGGCGATGTCTACAAATTGCTGACGCCGTGGCCGGAACGACTGTCCGGCCGCCCACCGACCTGACCGACGGAGAGACCAACCACTGGGCTGGCATGGTCAACGCCTGTCAATCTCTCAACCTGTTCGAGATGGTGGCCTCCGCCGCTGGACCCCACCTCACCAACGAGTCGTTCGCTGGCGCCGCGGCGTCGCTAGGCCCTATCGATCTCCCGGGCTACGCATTCGCCTCGCTGGGTCCGGACAAGCACGACGCTCGCGACTCCCTGACCCTCGCCCGGTGGAACAACGAGGAGATGGACTTCGAGGCCATTTCCGAGCCGACCGACGTCAGCGACTGAGAGCAATCGCACATCTCGATGTCTCCGTTAGAGCCCCGGAGGCTGACAGGTCACGGTCGAAGCGACCTAGGCCGTCGCCTTGAACACGATGAACTCATCCTGGGGCTGTGGGGGCCGATCTTCGAGTGCCCCGGTTACCCGGATATCGCCAAACCCGGCTATTTCGAGCATCGACTCGACCTCTGAAATCGAATAGCCACAGATCACGATCGAATAGACCTGGTGGTCAACCTCTACACCATCCACGAACTCACGCACCGAGATCTCTCGGGTGATGGCCCGCTCCACCGGGTCTGTTGCAAGTAGGCGAACCCGCAACTCGAGTTCTGCTCCGCTGTCGGTCCGTCGGCGATCACCTTGGTCTGGCCAAGGGTGCGGGAGGTTGTGGCTTTCAACCAGTGCCTGGTCATAGTCCGTGTCGCGTTTGGGTGGGTAGTGGTCCATGACGAGCGTTCCACCCGGTTCTAGGTGCGCATGAAGACGACGTAAACCTTCGAGGTCAGCGGCACGAGTACCACCCAAGCCGAACGAGCCGCAAACGATGATCGTTTGATACCGGCGTGGCAGATCGAGTTCGTGCATTGCCTGCGGGTACAGGTTCGCGAAGAGTCCCTCCACCTCGGCCTTCGCGGCGCACCAGCCGAGCATGTCCGGAGAGACGTCACTGCCGTCGACGTCCATGTCTGACCGAAGGAAGGGGAGCAGCAGGCGTCCGGTTCCACATCCGGCGTCCAACGCTGGTTCACCGCACCGCTCAATGACATCACGGAAGTACTCGACGTCCTCCCCGCCTACCTTGAACTCTGCCCACCAGCGTGCGACCAGCCCGTAGTGCCAGGTGTTGATGTCGTCCCGCATCATCCGACCCTAGGGCCGTCGACGGTGGCCGGTGGAGGGTACGCGTCGACCACCTGGAGAGCAGTCGAGCGGCAGGGCTTGCATCCGTAGAGAGGTCCGATGCCCCGGGTTACCCGTCGCCCGTCTGGCACCCGGACGGGGTTCAGCGAGTAGGAAGGGCCGCGTATGGGCGGGAACACGGGGGCACGATTCGGCGGCGACGTCGTGATCGAGGCCAGTGGCCTCGAACGAACCTTCGGTGAGGTGGTCGCTGTTGACGGAATCGACCTGGCCGTTACCCGTGGCGAGGTCTTTGGATTTCTGGGGCCCAACGGTGCCGGCAAGTCGACCACTGTCCGGATGCTCACCACCCTGCTCCGACCCACCGGGGGTACAGCGAGGATCGGCGGCCACGACGTAGAGAAGTCGGCCGCAGATGTCCGGCGGATCATTGGCGTGGCCTTGCAGGACGCCTCTATCGATCCGCTCATGACGGGGAACGAATTGATGCGACTCCAGGCGGTGCTCCACGGCATTTCCCGGTCGGAGTCCAGGAGTCGTGGAGCGGAACTCCTGGCGAGGGTCGGGCTGACGGGTGCGGCGGGTCGGCGCGTGGCGACCTACTCGGGGGGCATGCGGAGGCGCCTCGACCTTGCCCTCTCGCTGGTGCACGAGCCCAGCATCCTTTTCCTCGACGAGCCGTCCGCTGGGCTGGACCCCACTAGCCGACTCGCTCTCTGGGAGGAGGTGCGCCGGCTCAACAGCGAACTAGGAACGACGGTCTTCCTCACCACCCAGTACCTCGAGGAGGCGGACGAGTTGGCAGGCCGAATCGCCATCATCGACCGCGGCCGGCTGGTTCGCGAAGGTTCACCGGAGGACCTCAAGTCCACGGTCGGTTCTCCGACGCTGCGGGTGGACGTCGACCCGGTCTTCCTCGAGTCGGCTCGCCGGGTACTTGTCGGCTTCGGACCCGAGCGTCCGGCCCGTGAGGGCCGGTGCGCCATCGGTCTCGACGGGGGTGCAGCACGGGTGGCCGAGGTGGTCCGGGCCCTGGACGACGCCGGAGTCACCGTCTCCCACCTGGAACTCGACGCCCCGAGCCTCGATGACGTGTTCGCCGAAGCGACTGGCCGTCGCCTCGAGGGGGCCGAACAGTGAACACCCGACCGTGAACGCCGGTGCGGCAACAGGGCTTCGCCTCGCCGGAGTCCAGACGCTGGCCCTTACCCGCCGTTCCGTCATCACGGAGTGGCGCCAACTCGGCAACGTGATCCCGGGGATCGTGTTCCCGCTGCTGCTGGCCGCCGTCTACACACACCAGTTCACCCGCGCCATCCTGCTGCCCGGCTTCCCGGTCGTCGACTCGTTCCTCGACTTCGTGCTGCCGGCCAGCCTCGTCCAGTCGGTGTCATTCGGTGCGACCGAAGCCGGAACGGAACTGGCCCGTGACATCGAAAACGGCTTCTTTGATCGGCTTCGGGCTTCGCCCTGCACGCGCCTTCCGTTGCTGTTGGGACGACTCTGCGGGGCCGTGGTAGTGGCTGCCGCCAAGGGGATCCTCATCATCGCCATATTCCTGATGTTCGGCACCGAGATCGCCGGTGGTCCGGCGGCTGCCGTAGTCCTGGTGGCCGCAGCGGTTCTTCTCGTCATCGCCATCGGAGGGCTGGGCCAGGTACTGGCCATCCTCACGGGCAGCCAGGAGGCCGTCAACGCCACGTTCCCGCTGGTGTTCACGAGCATCTTCATGAGCTCGGCGTTCTTTCCGACCAACCTGATGAGCGGCTGGTTCCGCGAGGTGGCCGAGGCCAACCCGGTGACCTGGATTATCGACCCGGTCAGGCGCCTCATCCTCGAGGGCTGGTCGTGGTCGGACGTCGGACAGGCACTCGCCGTTCCGTTGGTGATTTCTGCCGTCACGGTGACGATGGCCGTGGTCGCCCTGAACCGGAAGCTCAGTTCCTCGTGAGCGTCGTCACAGTCGATCACCCCACGAATCTTGGATTTGCCGGGATGGTGGCATCGGCGATCTGCGGTCGGGGGATGCGCCGCATCATGGCGCGACCAATCTTGATCATGCCGGTACTACTGATGCCGCTGATCTTCGTTCTGAGCTTCACCGGCGCATTCGTGTCCCTCACCCGGGTCGAGGGTTACGGGACCGACAACGTCTTTAATTGGATGGCGGTATACGCGGCGATGCAGGGGGCGGTGTTTGCCGGGGTGGGTGGTGCCTCGACCACCGCCGAGGACATCGAGAACGGCTTCTTCGACCGGCTGTTGCTGACTCCCGGTAGCCGAGTACCGATCCTGGTTGGAACGATGGCCTACAGCGCTCTGCGGTCGACGATCCCGACGACTGGCGTGCTGCTCGTCTCGGCCCTCGGAGGGCTCAGGCTGCCCGGCGGCCCACTTGCCCTAGTGACCGTTTACGTGGCTACGGCGGGCATGGCCTCTGCGTTCTGCCTTCTCGGCCTGGCGGTCGTCTACCGATTTCGCACAATGCGCTCCATGATCCTGATCCAGGTCTGTGGGTTCAGCTCGATGTTCCTGTCCACCGGCCAGGTGCCGATCCACTTCATGAACGGCTGGCTCCACGCCGTTGCCAGGGTGAACCCGGTCACCAACGTGCTGCGGTTTGCCCGTCAGGGGTTCCTAGGCGACCTCACCTGGACGATGACGTGGCCAGGTCTCGTGGCTCTCGGTGCCATGGTGGCTGTTGCCGGGGCCCTGGCCGTTCACCAGTTGCGCCGGCTTGCCGCGTGACCACCGGGAGTTGGGCTAGTCAGTGACGGTGATCGTCCCCGTCATGCCACCGTGGAACCAGCAGAAGTACGCGTAGGTCCCGGGCTGGTCAATAACCACGTCGGCTGACTGGCCGCCAGAGAGCGTGCCGGTGTCAAAGGCGTTACCAGCAGCCGAAGCGGTATGTGGTGCCCCGTCCAAGTTGGTAAAGCGAATCGTCTGACCAACCGACGCCTCCGTCGCGCCGCTGTAGGCGAACCCGGAGATACTCACCAGTGCCGGCGGTGGATTCGTGGTCGTCGTGGCCGGTGCCTGAGTCGTCGTCGTTGGTGGTGTGGTCGTCGTAGTGGTAGCGGGTGCCTGTGTCGTAGGTGTCTGTGGAGTGGCGAACCAGTCGAGTAGAACGCAGTTATCGCCCTCAATGAATGCTTCTAGGCTCAGATCGATCTTCACTCGTCCGATGTCGAACACGAAGGCCTCACCGTCCAGCCACTGGACGTAGGCCACGTAGTCGTAGACGGTGTCGCCGTAGAGGTCGCGCATCGGCCCAACCACCCACTCCTCGTAATCTTCATAATTGAACTCCGGCGGGTGGTAGTAGCGGTTGCCCACCATCACGCCATCGACCACCCACCACGCCTCGGCCACACCGGCTTCGGCACAGTCGAACCCGATCTCGAGAAGATTCCCATCCACGGTGGCTCGACGCACATAGTCGAAGTCCACGACACAATCTTCGTTTCCGGGACACCGAATATCCCGAAGGTCGGTGTTCGCCCAGATGATCTCTGTGACCAGGATTGAGCCGTCGGTGAAGTCCTCCCATTTGTGCTCTTCGTACGGTTCACAAGACACACCGTCGGTGCGGTCCTCGACCCACCAACCACCATCGAACAGGTAGTCCGGGTGGTCGCCATCTTCTGCTCCCACCACCCTGTGAAAGCTCTGAGCGCCCTGGGTGAAGCGGAGGCCAGCCGTCTCCGGGTCAATGGGTTGCCCGTCCACCCGATATTCGACCTCCAAGCCGTCAAGCCCGCAGATGACAACCGTCTCTACCAAGTGACCGCTTACCTCCTGGGAAAAGGTCGCAGATGGTGGCGCGGCTATCACGGTCTCCGGCGCCTGAGTAGTCGTAGTCGCTGATTCCTGGTTCGCTGTCGGGCTTTGCAGTGGAGGCGGCTCGTTGAACCCTTGAAGTTCAACTCCTGCCACTAGGTCGGCGACCTCAGCCGTCAGTCCGACTGGTCCTGCTGAGAGACCGAGGACTTCATGGGCGAAGCCAGTTATGTAAATACGCAATAGATCCTGAACAGCTCGGGCGTCGGTGTCTTTAGGCAGGCAGCCGTCCTCACCGAGGCGGACTACCGCCTCCCCAAGCGCTTCTCGTAATTCAGTGAGTCCTCCTCGGTCCTGAATCAAAGGGCAGGCGTCAAGTGGTGCTGCATGGCCGGTTCCGGCGATATTCACAAAGATCGAGTTGTCGAGAGACTTGTGGAGATTCCAGATGCTCGCCGGGTCGATTACGGCATCGTTTTCGAAGACCACCATCAAAGCGGGTCGGTTAGCTGCGAGCTCCTGTGGGACTCCGGCAAGAAGAGCTACACCGACTACCCGATCATCTGCGGTGGCCAGAGCCGCAGTTCGCGCACCGGCCGAATGGCCAATGACCACCATGCGTGAGGTGTCCACGACCGCACCGAGTTCCGGGTCATCACCAACTAGATCGAGAGCGTTTAGGAGATCCGTTACGTCATCTTCAGCTGTGTCAGCTCCCGCAAGTGGAGTTAAGAGCGTGGAGAGGCTTCGACCGAGGTGCTCCACAGCGATCGTGATGACACCATGGCTGGCTAGATGCCCGGTCAGAAATGTGGCTGCCTGTCGGTAGCCAGGGCTGCCATGGCTGTAGGCAGCAACAGGGAACCGTTCGTCGCTGGTTGCAGCGGGTGCATCTCGATAAGCGCCTGTGTCTACCTCGCCGCCCAAGTCCCCGGGGATAAAGGGTTGGAGAACCTCTGAGATCAGATCGATCCCGTTGACCACCTCGGTGGGCTGGCCCGTAACTGCGACTGGTTCGACCGGGTACCAGACCTCTACTGCTCGGTCATCCAACTGGAGGGTTCGTACACCGACGGCCCAAGGACCCCGGGCCAGGAATGATTCGAGACCAGTTGGTGCTTCAGGAGCAGCGGCAGTGGAATCCGTGGCCGGTGTGGTGCACGACTCGCAGTTGCCGTCAAGGAGATCGTCGCTCGCTGCGAGGATCGCGGCGATGATCCCGCTGGCGAGCATGGCAACGTCGGGCTGGGCGGGCAGCACGTTGGTCGAGATGGCCAGGGCGATGTCGAATTCCGGGTAATAGGCAGCGTGGCTTCGAAAGCCTGGTACGCCGCCACCGTGAGAGTAAGAAATGGTTTCTTCGGACAATTCAACCGCCGCACCGGCAGTGTTTACGTCGGCTTCGCCGATGCTGATGCCGAGGGCGTAGTTGCTGAACTCGCTGGTCGTCAGGAACTCGGTGACCATGCCTTCATCTAGCAGTGAGCCGTTGAACATGGCTCGGAAGATGTGGGCCACATCGCTCATCTGGGCCTCGATGCCGCCGCCCGTCCAGCCAGCCGATCGGATCGCTTCTTGGGGGACGACGGAGATGTCGTAGACCTCGCCCACTGTGGCCGTTGGAGCCATGGCGGCGGTTGCTGGGAGTAGGTCAAAAGCGGCCTTGAGAGTCGTAGCGGCGTAGCCGTGAACGACCGGTTGGGGAGGATCCTCGGCAGGGGGGAGGAAGATTGCTTTGAGGTCCAGCGGGTCGAAGATCCTCTCCCGGAGCACCTCGTGGGCGGGCTGTCCGGTGACGGCCTCGATGACCAGTCCGACCACGTTGTGACCGACTGTGTTGTAGGCGTAAGCGGTGCCTGGAGCGTGCTGCGGGCCCTTTGAGATGGCCCAGTCGATGATTTCTCCGGGTTCGAACACCTGGTCCAACCGCTCGGAGGCCTGCAGGTAGAACCCGAGGTCAAAGGCGTACTCGGCAAAGCCGTCAGTGTGATTCAGGAGCTGGCGCACCGTGACGGAATTTTCATAGTCGACGCCGTCAAGGGTGTAGCCGGCAAGGAGGTCACCTACGTACGTGGATGCCGGCTCGTCGAGGGCGACGAGCCCTTCGGCTACTAGCTGGAGGAGGGCGACCGACGTGATGGTTTTCGAAATTGAGCCAATACGGAAGAAGTCGTCGGGGGTTACCGGGACCTCCGTCACGAGGTCAGCTACGCCCCGTGCCACAAGGATCTCGGTGCCGTCCGGGAGCAGTACAGCGACACTGACACCGGGAATGATTGGTACGCCCTTGGACCGCCAATCGTCAACTACTGCCTCGACGATTGTGGGCCAGTCAGGTTGCGGAACCGTAGAGGTGGTTGTGGCGGGTGGTGCAGCCGTAGTCGTCGGGGGCGCGCTGGTGGCCGGGGATGCCGTGGTCGTTGGGGGGGCGCTGGTGGCCGGGGTTGCCGTGGTCGTTGGGGCTGCAGTGATCGAATCCGACATGACTGTCGTGGTCGGGGTTACAGGTCTGGTTGTGGTGGGCGCCGCCTTAGTTGTGGTGGGCGCTGCGGGCCTAGTGGTATCGGTAGGAGCAGTCTTGGGGGCACCACCTGAACAGGCCGAGACGAACATGGCCAGGACCGCCAAGAAGACAGCGGTCCGTCTCATGGTCGGAGTTTCCCATGAGTGCCGGAGCGACCCTCATTGGCGGTCTCTATCGAGCACCTGGACTGCGAACACGTGCACGCGAAAACTGCGAACACGCCTTGGTGGCGTGTTCGCAGTTCTGCCGGTGCCTTGTGACGACTGGGGTCTGGTGGAGGTCGGAGTGGAGGCTTCACCCGATAAGTGGGGGAGGTTCCACACTCGTGCCAGGCCCTAAAAGCGTCGACAACGGAGGCTGCCAGTTCTCCCTTAGCTGCTGGCCACCATTTCTGCCGTTCGTTCGATCAGCGCGGCTGCCCCCTCTGCCTTCTGCACTGGGAGTTGAAATTCGTCGACCCCTTGCCGAGAAAGTAGATCACGGAGTTCGGCACCAGCTTCTCTAGGGGAACCAACAATCGTGAACTGGGCCACCC
>ENA-UPTF01000616-UPTF01000616.1-marine-metagenome-genome-assembly--contig:-NODE-616-length-24334-cov-2.504019_pt1 | contig 24334 bp, 30 predicted proteins | sample MGYA00238166_ERZ767019 | MGnify/ENA primary metagenome ERZ767019 (study PRJEB28930, sample SAMN06266391) | marine metagenome | isolation source: Sea water from 250 m depth | place: Atlantic Ocean | study... | reverse complement strand
GACGGCGGAGATTTTGAAACCGAGCCCGGCCACGATTAGCACCATGGCGATGATCATGCCTGGGCGCACGTCGGCGGGGACGGGTAGTTCGGGGTCTATCGTTGTTGCGCTGAAGTTTGCCAGTTGCGCCGCGATGTTGCGACCGGCTTCGATCCCGTCGGGCTCTATCCCGCTGTACGTCGTGGTGCCCGTGATTCCGTAGAGCATGCTCAGGCCGTAGAGGAAGAGCGCACTAGAGAAGCCGCCCAAGAGCATGTATTTGAGCGAGCCCTCGCTCGAGAACGGATTGAGTTTGTTGAAGCCGACCAGGATGTAAAAGGAGAAGGACATCACCTCAAGCGAGATGTAGGCGGTGATTAACTCGCGCGAGGCAGCCAGGGTCATCATGCCGACCGTAGCCAGCAGGATCAGCGCGTAGAACTCGCCGTGATTGCGAAGGCGGTCGCCGGCGTACTGGATCCCGGAGACGGTCGCGAAGAGCGCGATGGCGAGGAAGAAGACGCGCAAACTTCAAAGTCCGATTCTGTTTCTATCGATGATCCTGTTCGATTATACCTCCGTGAAATGGGGACTATTTCTCTTCTTACCCGAAAAGGCGAAGTGGCAATTGCCAAACGAATTGAAGCAGGACAAGATGAAGTTCTTTCGGCGGTGGCCAATTGTGGGGTTACTATTCGAGAGTTTGTATCCCTGTCTAAGCAGGTCAAGGCGGGGGAGGTCAAAGTTTTCGATATCATTCAAGCAACGGAGCCTGAAGAAGGAAAAGAAGCTTCGATAAAAAAGGAAATTAAAAACCTTCAGAAGCGGGTTAAAACACTCAAAACTGAATGCCAAAAACTCGAAAAATTGAGTGTTCGAATAGACAGTGGAAAATTGTCAGAAAAAATGCTCGCCAAAGTCACAGGGCAATCAGAAAAGCAACAAAAAATAGTGGAGAAAATGATTTCCAACCTTGGGCTTTCCAACGACGTGATGGATGAAACCATTGAAAAAATTTACGCAATAGCTGCAGAATATAGGGCAGCAGGCAAAAAAGAACGCGATATCGAAAGACAATTACGCATGTCTCTGAGTGGTGTGAAGAAGCTGGCAAAAAACTGGACCAAACAAAAAAGTGTAAAACTGCCTATCGGGAAAGTAGTCACACGTACCCAGTATGATAATTTTATGAAACAAGTTCAAGGAGGTCGGCGTAAAATCAAAAAAATTGAGAAAGAAACGGTAACCAGTAAAGACAGTTTATTGGCAACCGTACGCTCAATTGCCCGTGGAAGAGTCAAAGAAAAAACCGCAAAAAGGGAACTGGCAGAAGCCAATCTACGACTGGTAGTCAGCATCGCAAAAAAGTATACCAGCCGCGGTCTACAGTTTCTTGATCTCATCCAAGAAGGTAACATAGGGCTTATGAAAGCTGTGGACAAATTCGAGTACCAGCGAGGATATAAATTTTCGACATACGCCACATGGTGGATTCGACAAGCCATCACTCGAGCAATTGCCGATCAGGCAAGAACTATCCGTATCCCTGTGCATATGATCGAAACAATCAACAAGCTTATCAGAGTGTCCAGACATCTCGTTCAAGAGCTAGGAAGAGAACCCACTCCCGACGAAATCTCTGTCAAAATGAGTCTGCCAGTTGACAAAGTTCGCAAGGTGTTAAAAATCGCCAAAGAACCGATATCATTGGAAACTCCCATTGGCGAAGAAGAAAACAGCCATCTTGGAGATTTCATAGAAGACAAAAAAGTTCTCTCACCCATCGATTCAGTGGTCAAAAGGAACCTCAAGGAACAAACCCTGAATGTTCTGTCGACTCTTGCATCGAGAGAAGAACGTGTCTTACGCAAACGGTTCGGGATAGGAATGGACTCAGAGCACACGCTCGAAGAAGTAGGACAAGATTTCGCAGTCACCCGCGAACGAATCCGTCAAATCGAGGCTAAGGCTCTGCGCAAACTGCGCCATCCAAGTCGTAGTAAAAAATTACGTAGTTTTATCGAAAGCTAATTGCGTTGCGGGCCTATAGCTCAGTTGGTAGAGCCCCCGGCTCATAACCGGGTGGTCGTAGGTTCGAATCCTGCTGGGCCCATTAAAATATATAGGGACTTACAGCTTAGGCTGTAAGTCCTTTTTTATTTTGGGTAAAATTTAATAAGTTTTTTTAAACTAAACCGCCTTACGAAGCAAAACCCTACATCCCTAGAACACAAACTGCCTTGTTAAATAAATGTTAATCGGAAAATTGCGAAATCTGCCTTGACATCTTCATTTCCGATTTTATTTATATGTATAACAAAGATAATATTCTCTCGGCCGAGAATCATGACAAACCAAATTTTAACTGTATTTTATTGGAGGACTACATCATGAGTCTCGTAACTTGGCACCCAGAAGAAGCTTTAGATAATTTTTTTGATACGGATCGGTTTTTCAATGTAAAACCCAACCGATTGTATACAGAAGCAGAAACCGTCGTTCCAAGAGTCAACGTAACCGAAAATGAAAATTTCTTTCATTTGGAAGCTGAAACTCCTGGAATGCAAGATAAGGATATTAATATTGAAGTCCATAACGGTGTTTTAACTATTCAAGGACATAAGGAGAATGAATCCGATAGGAATAAAGAAAACTACCATATCCATGAATTCAACAAGCAGAGTTTTGAAAGAAGCTTCAAATTAAGCGACCGGATCGATACAACCAAAGTTGCAGCAAAAATTGACAATGGGGTCTTAAGAGTAGATTTACCAAAACATGAACAAACAAAACCTCAAAAGATCGAGGTTCAAAGCAATTCTTAACCCTACTATAAAAATAGCATAGTCGGCTCGCGTATAGATTAACCGCGCGGTGCCGGCCTATTTTTTCTAAAATTCAGGTTAAATAAATTTTCTACCTGCCTTTAAATTTTCATATGGTGGAGGTTAAGTTTGTGGTAAAACATCAAAGGTTCAATACAGAACTGCCTAGTGGAAATACAAAAACCTGATTCTTATAAAAAATAATGAAATCACTCGCATCAGTAACAGACAATGATATAGAAACTATAAAAATGGCTCTTAATGATTCCATTTCGGACATGACAAGCGAACTCAAAAAGGAGCTAGGTCCAGAACAAAAGAATACCCTGATAAATTATAAAGAAAAGTATTCGCGGGTTTTTGATAAGCTCAAAACTAATGGTTCCATGTACGCTCTAATGGAAACAGATTTGGACATTGTTGCGAGCGGATTAAACGATGCCATAGAATTAATTGAAGACAACCTTACAGGGGACGATTTGGACGAAGAAGAAAGTGAAGAAATTCTGGGGTATAAAAACGATTGCCAGCGCCTAGTGGATTTACTGGCAAGTTAAAAATTTTCTATCATAGAAAATTTACGTAATAGCCGTAATAAAACATCCAACCTGTAATGCCTGTACCTGCTATCATACAAAGTATCCAACCCGTCCTACTGTCTTTTTTAATACTACCCTTATCCTCATACATCCATGCCGAATGAACAAGCATTCCCATAAAGTATGAAATCACGAAAAACGACAGAACCAAAACAAGGATCATATAGCCGGAAAAATCGGATGACTGAGGACTCATAAGAAAAATCCTGACTGGGCGATTCCTAGATAAGCAAGGAGCCAAGCTATAGCAATAACCCCTCCAACTAACACTCCAATTGCCGTAACGATTTTAATAAATACTCCAAAAATTTCTTTGCCCGTCTGTTTGTTTTTCCAGAAACTGATAACAAAGGTCAAAACCCCGATCAGAATGGTAGTACTAATATAATATCGTGGAGACATATTTAGAAACCAACAGAAAATTTATTAATAAAAAATTGACTTGCTAAACAAACTGAGTTCAGAAATCACAGAATCTCTTCTACACTTATAATATTAGTCGGTTATGCCCACAGGAGTACAACCAGTAATCACAACTCGGTCGCCTTTTTCAATAGACGTTTTATTTCCATTTGCAGGCCCAAAAGTTTCGACAATTTTAGTTAGTCGATTAACTTAATGACCTCTTAATCCTTTCCTGAAAACAGCGAATAGTTCTTGGGGATCGCTTTAAAAGGCATCAGCAATAAATTTTTTAGGGATAAATCCTCACTGGTTCTGAATTGATCCACCCCAATTATTATTTTCGGTTGTTCTTTTTTGGCGTCTTGAATATAAGTACCTAAAAATCGATCCCATATTGAAAGATTAAAACCAAAGTTGGCATTGGTCTCCATTTTTTCTATTGAATGGTGAATCCGATGCATATCAGGTGTTACAACAACAAACCGTAAAATTCGATCCAGTTTCTCTGGTAGAGCAATATTTGAATGAGAAAACAGTGCCATTCCATTCAATATGCCCTCAAAAATCACTACAGCTAGGGGCGATGGACCTAAAGCAAAGACCAAGCCAATTTTAAACAGCATGGAACCTAAAATCTCAATGGGGTGAAACCGTAATCCCGATGAAACATCCAAGTCCAAATCCGAATGATGGACCACATGAAACTGCCAGAAAAATGGAATCACATGAACCAAAATATGCTGGATATAAATCATCAAATCCAGAAAAATTATAACCGCTAAGATTTCAAGCCACCCCGGCCAATCCAAATAATTAAAAAGCCCCCATCCATTTTCCCCTGCAAACTGTGCGGCAGCCACCGCAGCAGCTCCAAACACAAGTCGAACCGCTAGAATATCTATACCCGTAAGCGCTAAATTTATTTTTAAGCGGGTTTTTTTTGAATCTATGGTTGGGTGCCTTTGTATAACCGACTCCAAGGCCAGCATCAGCACGAATATTCCCAAAAAGACCGCAAACCGAATTTGTTGTATTTCCATACTATAATCTTACTCTAACCACACACAGTTTGCATGAGTTGATTTCTCATTAAATCTTGTCAAGGAATTAAGAGTTGCTGCCAAAAACTTACTCTTTTATTTGCGTTCTTTTCTTTTTGCTGGCCATCCCAAAGAGCAAAAGCAACCAGTGCATTGGCAGACTTTAAGAACTGAATATCAAAAGGACTCGCCGTTTTTAAATTTCTTAAGAAAACCACCGTCCACTTGCCATTTTTCCACCGACCCTTGCCCGCTACTTGCTGATCTTCTAAAGATTGCACAGTGAGGGTTCCAAAACCACTTGCATTCATTTCTTCAACTGATTTCTCGCTAAATGGGTTTACAGCAAATTTATTACGAATTTGAGATTGTCCTTCGACTATTTGAAAAGAATCTGCCTTCCAATGCCAAATATTTACCGGCTTTTGCCTTTCTCCCATCCCGTAATAAATCAAATCGAATCTGGACAGCGAAGAAAATTGTAACGCGACCGCATCCATATAAAAATTGGCCCCAGGTTTAGCGATTTCAGGGGTTTCGTCCTCCCATTGCAGACGAAAAGCAATTTGCTCGGAATTATGAAGAGACTGTACTTTAACAACTGAAGGATGCCCTAGTTCAGATTGTAACGCCCTAAGCTTAATGGATACACTCTCTATCCCCTTCCAGAGAATGTCTTCAGGAGATGTGCCTATTTTTTTAGATGTTGAATTAGAAACAATTTTCTGCGAAATCCTCAAAGGGAGAATTTCTTCATTTTTATGCTGTGACTGGAGAAAGTGCACCAAATGCCATAGATCCCCTGCAGGAACATAGTCATATGTGTTCATGGGCGTACCATCCAAACCCGTCACTAGAGTATGATAAATCTCTTCAGAAGAATAACCAGCTTTATACAGCCGGGGTTGCTTGAGATCATAAACAACAGAAGGGTTGCCCCAAGCATCGGTTAATTTATTATCAAGCTGTCCGGATCGCTCCCCTTTCTCACCGTGGCAGCGTCCACATCTTAGCTCTTTATAAAGAATCCTACCTTTTTCTATGGAACGTTTTTCGTAGGGGGGCTCCAACCCAATAGGCATTATGAAATCTGGTGTTTCAATTTGGAATCTGCTAGAAAAATATTTTATGTATTCCACCAAACTGATTAATGTTTCTTCAGCTAGCACTTCTCCCCACGCGGGCATAGCAGTTCCTGGAACACCTTGTCTAATAGTTCGGTATAAATCCTCATTTAGAGGAAGTGCATTGCTGGGAGTGGAACGAAATTTAAAAATGCCTAAAGACAAGTCTCTTGGAAATGGACGTAAATAAGCAGAGGCCTTGCCATCTCCTTGGCCTTGCAAGCCATGACAATGCACACAAAATTGCATATAGGCTTTTTTACCTGCATTAATTCGGGCCACTTTTTCTTGAACCGCCTGACCCCTAGGCTCAGTCAGTTCTATAAGTCTTTCAATGGTCTTAGACTCGTCGGCATAAACCAGTGGAGGGAAATATTGAAATAAAATGAGTCCTGTTAAAAATAAAGACCCGTAAAACTTTGAAATCGGTAAGGTCGAATATCCCATAGTTTTCTTCCAGAAAAATTATGGTTAATACCCTAAAAATATAAACACTAATCTAATTTTGGGTACGAAATTTATTACGCAGGCGGATTTAGCGATTTCTTTTCTATCTCAGATTGTTCTTTTTCCAACTTATATTTTTTTATTCTAGCCTCAGAGTTCCGACGCATGAGAATGATACAGGCTTCAGCCATCAAACCTATAAACCAGAAAGTCGTAAAAAATATGATCCAGGCGAAAAACAGGTTAAACCAGTATTGATAGGGAGTGTAGTCAGTGGATATATGTATGAGAGCACGTAAATCAGCTTTTTCAACCTCATTGGCTTTGACAAATTTCACATAGAAAGGATGCTTTTTCTTATAAGCAAAAGCGATCATTTCATTACGCGGCAGGTCAATAAACTTCATAACATCCCGGTTATTTTCCTTAAAGAACACCCGCATTTTTACGACAGCAGGCGAGTCAGGAGGGTTACTTTTGAAATACCAAAAGACCACTAATGTGGTCAAAACAATAGACACCCATAAAGAAATTCGACTGATCCATTTTTCTTTTTTATCTTCAATTTCCTGAGTTATTGGCTCAATATCTTCCATGTGCTACCTGAGTTAAGATGACCAATTTATTGATAAACTCCATACACTATATATAAAAAGATACCAGACCTTTTATATGAATTCCAGTTGCAGATTTAGGCCCTCCTGATTAGTATGATCAGAGTCGTCCGTTTTTCTTCCTAAAAAGTTTCTATAAAGGGTTTAATGAAAAATAAAGGTTCTATTGGATACTTCGAGCTATTGCAAAAAAATAAGCCCTTCCGCAACCTCTGGTTCGGTCAAGTGGTATCCGAATTAGGGGACTGGCTCAACAGCATAGCAATTTATGCCCTAATACTCAGACTAAGTGATTCCGGCATGGCAATGGCAGGTGCCATGATGGCAAAACTTCTTCCAATTGTTCTTATCAGTCCGATTGCAGGAGTAGTGGTAGACCGAGTCAGCCGAAAAGCCGTTATGATCGTCAGTGATTTATTACGGTTTATTGTCGTACTGGGTTTTCTTTTTGTGGAGGACCAGAGCACCCTATGGTTTATTTATGCCTTGGTCGTAATCGAGATTTCCTTATCCGGTTTTTTTGAGCCGGCAAGAAGTGCCATTATTCCTTCACTCGTTCCCAGAGAACATCTGGTAACGGCAAATGCACTGAGTGGTTCTACTTGGTCAGTAATGCTTGCTTTTGGTGCAGCCCTCGGAGGAGTAATAGTCAGTCTGTTTGGAATCCGCGTGGCTTTTATAATTGATGCCTGTACCTTTCTGATCTCTGCCTGGTTCATATCTAGAATTCCTTCTGTGGCAAGGCCAAGCGAAGCACCAAAAAAGAAAAATGGTTTTCAAGAGTTGTTGGATGTACTGCGCTTTCTTTTAAAAGAACCCGTAGTTCTTGTTTTGAGCTTATTAAAATCTGGATTAGCCTTGACAGGCGGCATTATGACCCTCATTCCGTTGATGGCCAGCCAGATGCTTCCACAAGCTGCAATGCTATCGTTGGGAGTAGGAATACTCTATTCCGCGCGTGGACTAGGGGCAATATTGGGACCATTATTGGTAAAAAGATTTTTTGGCGAAACCTCAACGGTTTTATATTGGTCGATTGCAGCGGCTTTTTTTTTAAAGGCAACATCGTATTTATTTATAGCTAATTCAGAAACCTTGTGGACCTTAGCTTTTAGCGTGGCAGCAGCAACCTTATGTGGCTCCATCATCTGGGTATTTAGTTCGGCATTGATTCATTTATCCACTCCGGATGAATACCTGGGAAGGGTATTCAGTTTTGAGCTTGCCATCATGACATTAGTAATGGGTTTGAGTAATTGGGGAGTTGGCTTTGCAGTAGACAAGTTGGGTCTCACAACAGCCGAAGTGGCTTTATGGATGGGCTGCTTAGTAACTCTCCCAGGTTTGCTCTGGGTAGGATTTCTTGCCTTTATCCGCAAACAACTGCGACAGGGTTACTGCGTAGGTTCAGTATGTCTAATTGACCCGAGTGGATTCAATCCCTTGCCTATGGTTCGAGAAGATCAAATTGAAGGCAAGCTTCAATCGGAAGAGAAATAGTCCGCTACCGATTTACCAATTTCAAAGTGACTTATAATTCGTTGAGCATCTTCCTGAGTGTTAGCCCAACGATAGGCTTCAGCGACCCCTTCATTTTGTTCTAACGCATGCAAAACACCAACCGAAACAAACGACGTTGCAAGATCGGTAGATTGTGAAAAGTTTAATACCATTTTAATCATCTGCTGCATCCCCGCATCATCGAGACTGTGGTACATATTTAACAGGTTACGTATATTTTCTTCACCATAGGTATTCGTATAAGATGCTCCAATACCCGGCTCTTGATAAAGGCGCAGAATTTCTTCTTCCATCGTTTATCCTAAATAAATTTCTATTCTAAGAAGGAGTTTCTTCCTTTTTTACCCAAAACTTTTCAAACTCTTCTTGATAGGATAACTTTGTAAAATCCTTCATTCGATCTAAAAAGACAAAACCCTGGAGGTGGTCAATCTCATGTTGCAACACCACTGCTTCAAAACCAGATACTGTTTTTTGGATCTTCCTTCCATCCCGGTCATAAGCATTTAGTGTGATGGTTGTTGACCTAGGAACCAGGCCACGGAAATCCACCAAACTCAGACAACTTTCCCACCCTTCTTTTGTCTCTTTGCTATAATCGGATAAAACAGGATTAATCAGCACCGTTAGGGGAATAGATATCTCGCCCGGATATCTTTTATTCTCGGCATATTCAAGCACTACAATTTGTATGGACTGGTTGACTTGAGGTGCGGCAAGACCTACCCCGCCCTCATGGTGCATGGTTTCGATCATATCATCGATAAATGCCTGCAATTCACTCTCGGGATCTACCAGCTCATTTAAGTCCACAGCCTTGGCTATCTGTCTTAAAATGGGGTTTCCCAATTTAGCAATTTTTAATAATGCCATTATTCACCCTCATACATATCCGAAAAAAAGCACTGAAATCATAGGAGATGTCCATAGCCTGTTAATTGCTTGATTTTATCACACCAAATAGATAAAGGGTTCGGCTTTTTATTGTCACGGTTTTAAATCAAAATATTAGAATAAAATTAGAAAAACTATTGAATTTTGTTTGACTTTTTAGGCCTTGGTTTTTATAATCCGTCCAACAGTTTCTTTGATAGAAAAATTCTCTTCCAGTAACTATCGCAAGGTCTCAATATATCAAGAGCGGCTGGAGACATTATGAAAGTATTGCAAGAGGCAATTTATAAATTCTACATAGGGAGGAAGAGACTTTGACTAAAGATGAATTAATAAATGCGGTAGTAAAGAGTTGCAAAAGTGATAACCTAACAAAAAGGTTAGCTGGTGATGTAGTAGATGCAGCTTTTGAAAATATCTCAAAAGCTATTAAAAAAGAAAAACGATTCGCATATCCTAGCTTTGGAACATTCACAGTCAGGTCAAGAAAAGCAAGAAAAGGTAGAAACCCACAAACCGGCGAAGAAATTAAAATTAAAGCAAGTAAAACTGTTGGCTTTAAACCCGCTCCTACATTAAAAGGTTCCCTATAAGTTTTGTTATAAAAAATTAAAAGGCCACCAACTATGTTGGTGGCCTTTTTCTTTTTATCCTTCCAAGTTTCACTGACTAATTCATTTAAAACTGCACCCTCACTTCCCTTGCAAACCTATTTATTTCAAATACTTGCGCAGTATATACAATTGAACCCATTTCCCAGTAATTTATTTAAAATAGAACAATCTTCAATTCTCTTAAAGGGGCTGAATATATGAAAAACAAAAGGGCTAACATTTTCACGCTTGTCTTTATCTCGATGTAATCTGATGACCTAACTTTTCAAAATTGAATTTGTATATACGAGGGAGGAATAAACGAACTGTATTATAAAAACACGATACTAAAAAAATGAGGGATTTATTTTTTCCTTAGCCGATCAATTTCTTTTTTCTCAAATTTTTTAAACTTTCCACGATTGGCATCGTCCGGCATTCGAGTTTTTCTTTTATGTTGATTGTGCATCCAGTTCTTCTCAAGATAATGGCAGGACCTGCATTCTCTAGACTTTCTGAAAACACGCCTTTTGTAAAGACTGCGAACACTGGCAACATGGAGCAGAGGGTCAAAGCCTTTGTGAATATGGCAGCTTTGACAATAATTGCCAATTACCTTATTGGCTTTTCCTGGCTTCAGATCACCCCTGAAAGCTTTCTCAACTTCCATAGGAGCGCAGCCTGACAAAATCACAAACCCAATCCCTGAGAACACCCAGACCAATCTTAAAATTCGGTTGAGTGGGGTAAAAGATTTTTGGTATTTCTCCATTTTTGTTTCCTAGTTAACGAGTACCTTTCCAATACATAATAAGTGTGACCCGCTTAGATAGGCTGGAACCGAATTTTTCTATAATTTTTTAAGACCTTCTTAGAATAGCGTTTGGGTTGGTAGCCTTTTCGAAGATATTTGCTTAAACGTGAAGGCCCATGATTATAAGCCTCAAGCGCCAGTGTCAAATTACCAAAACGAGACACCATTTTATTGAGGTAATAGGCTCCAAGAGCAATATTTTTCTCCGGATCAAAAAGAGTCCGGTTTCCTCTCCATTTCAGGTGGGTTTCTGAGGCCAAGGCAATGGCTGTAGCAGGTCTTAATTGCATCAGTCCACGAGCTCCACGATTGGACTTAGCCCAATTATAAAAAGAGCTCTCGGTTATTATTAAAGCCGTCAAAAAAAGCGGATCGTAACCATATTTCTTGCTTTCAACGAGTATTAATTCGGGAATACGAACAGCATTTTTCTCGTCAAGCCCTGTATAATGCTTAGAAATTATCTCCTCAATTCTTTTCCTGACTCGGTCCTTATAATCTTGCTCTTTTAAAAGACGTGCAACTTTTGCTTTACTAAATACAACCGTTTCCACCTGATCTAGATTAGAAAAAAATGGAGATAAACCACTTACGTAATATGGGGTTTTACCCATGAAGTAACCAGTAAAGGCTATTACTAGAAGAACAGGGATTAAATTTTTTGTTGTCTTATAAAGTGTCATTACTTCTTATCGGTGTCAAAGCTAATAAAACTTAAATGTCTTTTGCGATAACTGCTTTATAAATTTAAAGCAAGCCAGATGATAGGTGAAGAAACTCCTTAAGGAAAGTAAAATAGGAAAATCGATGAATACTTATTGATTCAATAATTAATTTCCTAAACACATACCATTATAGCTCCTTTTCTTCCTCTTTTAACTTTTCAGCGGCCAAGCATTCTTTGATCTTCCATAGCAGTGTGTCAATTCCCTCTCCTGTCACCGATGAAATCGCAAACAAAACAGGGTTCAATTCATTAATTAATGGCCCCGTATTTTTAAAATTGCTCACGGACTGAGGAGCATCCATTTTTGTAGCTACAAGGATTTGTGGTTTCTGGAACAGGTCTTTGCTAAAAGCTTTTAACTCTTTTTGCAGTTTATGGTATCGGTCTAAAATATTTTCAGTTTCGACATCAGAAAAATCGATCAAATGAAGAAGCAATCGGGTACGCTCGATATGTCTCAAAAACTGGTGTCCGAGCCCTTTACCTTTATGAGCTCCTTCTATCAAACCAGGAATATCTGCAGCCACAAATGACTCGCCTTCCTCAAGCTTTACTATCCCAAGATTTGGGACCAAAGTTGTAAAAGGATATCCTGCAACTTTTGGTCTGGCATTTGAAATTCTAGATATCAAAGTAGACTTGCCAGCATTTGGAAATCCAATGATCCCCACATCAGCCAGCAACTTCAGTTCAAGAAATAACTGACGAAAGTCACCTGGCTTTCCCTTACCAAATTTTTTGGGAGCTCGGTTGGTAGAAGATTTGAAACGTGTATTGCCCTGTCCATAATGCCCTCCTTCTACAACAACAAAGTGCTGATCCGTTTCTTTAAGGTCAACCAACAGTTCCCCTGTTTCCTCATTCTTGACCAATGTCCCCGGGGGAACGCTAACGGTAAGGTTATTTCCACTTCTTCCGGTCATTTGATTTCCTTTACCTGGCTTACCATTTTCAGCCCGATAAAGTTTTTTGTATCTGAGGTCAATGAGAGTCGTAAGGTTTGGGTTTACTTTTAAGATGACATCCCCACCTTTTCCTCCATCGCCGCCATCGGGGCCACCCAAGGGGATATGTTTTTCCCTCCTGAAGCTGCAGCAACCGTCACCTCCATCTCCTGCTTTTACAGAGATGCTAACCTGATCAATAAACATGAGTTTAAATTTTGAATGGGCTATTGCATAACCCGGAGAGGTTTTTCAAGTTCTGCGGGAAAAATCTTAGAATAGAGACAGGACTCTAGTTTTGTGGGTAGACACTAATTTTTTGCGTTTTGCGATCACGATGTTCAAACTTAACGACACCCTCGATTTTTGCAAAGATCGTATAGTCGCTACCCAACCCGACATTATCCCCAGGATGAAAATGAGTACCGCGCTGGCGCACCAGTATTTCTCCAGCCTTAACAGATTGACCACCATATCTTTTAACGCCTAATCTTTGGCCTCTGCTATCACGACCGTTTGAGGTACTTCCTTGTCCTTTTTTATGTGCCATGTTTCATTTTCCCCGGTGTTATTATGCGTTAATTGCAGTAACCTTCAAACGTGTCAATGATTGGCGGTGTCCATTTTTTCTGCGATAATTTTTTCGTCTATGTTTTTTGAATACGATGATTTTTTTATCTCTATACTGTTCTGTCACTTGACACACGACTGAACAACCTTCAAGAAACGGATTACCAACTTTTGCAGACTCTCCTTCTCCACAAATGAGGACTTTTTCTAAATTAACACTTTCCCCGACATTGCCATCCAGTTTTTCAACCTGAATCTCATCACCTTCAGATACTTTATATTGTTTGCCACCGGTTTGAACTACTGCAATCATTCCCATCACTCCTGATAAACGAACCGTAGAAAACGGAAATTCCCCCGCTTCTAGAGTTATAAATAAAACCGTCATCTTAGAAAAAAAACATGCCTATGTCAAGATTTTGCTTAATTGCTGAAAACACAGGCCAACACCAGCTTGTTATTAGTTTAACTCGCATTTATAATTACATAATCTGGAAAACCTTATTTGAAAGTTTATATGTCATTTAAAGACAAGGAGAAATGGGACACAAAATACGATGGTGATTCCTATATCACAGGAAAGGAACCCTGCGAATGGCTAAAATCCCATGCTGAATTCCTTATTCAAGGAGGAAAAGCTTTGGATATTGCCGCTGGTGAGGGAAGAAATTCAGTTTTTGTTGCATCTTTGGGTTATGAAGTGGTCAGTATGGATATATCCGAGATAGCTCTGAAAAAAGCCCAGAGGCTTGCAAAAGAAAAAAACGTAACTATCACAACACTTTCTACTGACCTAGATAATAGCTCCTTGCCTGAAAATGAATACGACCTGGTGCTCTGTTTTAATTTCCTTGAACGGAAGCTATTCCAGGAAATACGCAAGACTTTGAAATCAGGCGGAATTTTATTTTACGAAACGTTTAGCGTAGACTACCTAAAATATAGCAGCTTTAAAAAGGAGTGGGTTTTAGAACACAATGAATTGCTCAAAGCTTTCAATGATCTTCGGGTTTTGAGGTATCAAGAAGTGGACGAAGAACCCAAGGCCTTTGCATCCCTTATTGCACAAAAGCTATAAAAAATTAATGAGAAGAAAGTAATCGTAAAAGAAAAGGGTTGTTGAACAACCTACCTTTAGGATTTCTTTTTTTCCTCAGATTCGATCTGGAGAATCTCATCTACTTTGTCCATCAGGTCATTACGTTCCTGATTAGTCGTATCAATCCTCCTTTTAATTTTTACAATTTCTACATCTGCCAAATCAGTCCGCCTTACTTCATCCTCACAATGCCATAGTTTTATATTCCTAAAAGCCAGCTCACTTACAGCTTCTCCAAGTTTTTTAATACTATCGGATGAGGAAACATTGGTGTTGGCATACAACTTTATTTTTTCATCGCGGATACAAACTTCACCCTTAAAAGCGGAGACTAGGAAATCATTTATTTCGTTCACAAGATTTTGCCTTTGTTTATCTGCCAAATCACGCTTAGCTTTTAACTCTGCATAATCTGATGTATTTTTCTGCTCTAATGCCTCATCGAGATGCCAAATCCGTAAATTTTTAATTGAAAGCTTGTCCACAAGACTGCCGAGTGTTTCAGCCATAGAATTTAAATTCCTAAGTTTTTTATTAACATGAATTTAAGTTAAACAATTTTCAATAAGCTAGCACAGACCTAAATAAGGATCAACATGCCATACATTCTTAGGGTTAAATGCAAACTAATTTTTGACAATGCAATTTAATCCATCACGGACAGTAAGCAAAACTGACTCTACCCTTTCATCCCGAATCACTCTTTCATTGAGCTGATGAATCGCCTTGTCTGACTTGTCTTTTGGGTCGAGCACGCGGCCGCTCCACAACACGTTATCGATCGCTATAAGGCCTCCGGAGCGAATTAGAGGCAAAATGGCTTCATAATAATTGCTGTAGTTTTCCTTATCCGCATCAATGAAGGCCATATCAAACGGACCTGAAATCTTTCTCAAAGATTCCAATGCCGAGCCCTCCATCAATGTTATTTTTTTCCCATGCGGGCTCAAGTTAAAATATTTTTTTGCAAAAATAATTGCCTCGGGATCTATTTCGCAGGTTACCAATTCACCTTCTTCTGGCAAAGCCTCCGCCATTGAAAGAGCACTGTATCCTGCAAATGTACCAATTTCCAATATTCGTTTGGCGCCTACCAAACGTGCCAATAGTTTGAGCAATCTCGCTTCAATCCTTCCTGTCGTCATTTGAGGAATTTCCAGTTTTTTATATGTCTCTTCTTCCAGTTGTTCTAACAAATCCCCTTCATAACTAGTATGATCAAAAGCATATTCTTCAATTTTTTCATCTATAAAATCCATAGCGACCCCTGCCCTCACCAAGAGGGATTAATAAGTTATGATTTCTGCATCCTGTATTCGCCAAGCATACCAGGTTGCCACAGTTTCCATAGGATGCCACTTTTTACCCAGAGCAAGCATCTTTTTCGGCGATGGCAAGCTGCGCATATTATAAATTTTTTTAATCCCTGCCTTGAGCCCCAAATCCCCCAAGGGTAAAACATCTATCCGATTTAAAGAAAAAATAAGAAACATTTCTGCCGTCCATCTGCCGATACCATAGACCGAGGTCAAAGTTTCAATCACTTCTTCATTATTTTGATAAGTGAGCCGATGCGGTCGAATTGAACCATCTAAAAACCTAGCACCAAGATCTTTTAGGTATTTCACTTTCTGTCCCGAAAGGCCTACGTTCCTTAGTTTCAACTTAGATATTCTAACTACTTCTTCAGGGGTTGGACTTTGAGGTGCAAATAAGCCTTGAAAGCGCCGAGTGATCGACTCGGCTGCTTTGGTTGAAATTTGCTGCGCAATGATAGCTTTACATAAAACTAAGAAGTAGTTGTGGTTGCGACTCAGCTTGAACACACCTGCTTTACGAATTACCGCAGCCATAACAGGGTCTTTTGCATCAAAATGGATAAGGATCTGCTTTGTACTTGGAAGTTTTTGAGTCATACAACTAAATCAACTTCGCCAATCAACCTGCAAAGCATCTAGTTTAGGAAGGTTTGGCGAGGCTCGAAGTTGGTCAACAGCTTGATCGCTGATTTTGTTGTTATATAAGTCAAGCGTTTTTAATTCAGGAAAAGCCGTCGAATGGTAAATCAGCTCTGCAGCATGGTCGTCAAGCCCATTTCCTGCAAGGGAAAGAAGTTTAAGGTTTTTGAAATTTTCTGATTCACAAAGAGCCTGCAATCCTTTCTCCCCTAAACCTATTTTCTGCAGATAAAGCTCTTCCAACTGGGAAATTTTTCCCGGACCTCCCAAAACTTTCCCTCCCTCGGGCCCTATCGGATTAAGGTTGAGATACAAAAGCTGCAAGTTTGAAAGGGTTTCAGATGCAACCAGAGCCTTTAAACCTCCGACTCCAATTCGGTTCCCCTGCAAAAACAATTTTTGCAAGTTACCAAGAATTTCCGAAGATGCCAAAGCTTCGACAGCTTGATCGGTGAGCTTATTGTAAGCAAGTGAAAGGGTTAATAACTTTTTTAAGGCAGGAGCCTGAACCAACAATTCTACTCCTTCGTCAAAAAACTCATTCTTGTCGAGCCTCAGGTCTTTCAGCTTGTGTGTTTTGTTATAGACCATCAAGTCTTCAATTTCTTCCAGTAAAACCTCTTTGTCATTAAGATCAAGACGGTATATTGCTTTTTCGTTGTTTTCTAACTCTGTCTGAACTTCAGCTTCATTCCATACCATTGCAGTAGAATCATCCGGTTCATCTGTAAGAATAGTCAAGTTGTTTACAACTAAGCTTTCAAACAAGGGGCTCATCATTTTTCAATCAATCCCTCTATTCTTAAAAATTCCGTTATTTTTTCCGCTGTCTCTCTGGGTCGGCGTTGCGACGTATCACATATAAAATCAGCGGCAAGACGATACCTACTTTCGCGCTCTGCAATAATTTTTCTCTGCTCTTCTTCAAAGCTTAAGCCACTTTCCAAAGAAGGTCGGTTTTTATCGTGACGAATTCTTTTAATAATAGTTTCCAAACTAGCGGTGAGCAAAATACAAACTCCCTCCCTTTTTAAGTTCACCATATTTCCATCATTTAAAACTACCCCACCTCCACAATCTATGATGCTGTTTTTGGCTTTATTAGAAACTTCCGCCACAATCTCTGATTCCAGCTTACGAAAACTATCCCAACCATCTTGCTCAACTATTGCAGGAATTGATTTACCTGCTAATTCGGAGACCATGTTATCAATTTTATATAGCTTCATACGAAGCTTTTCGGAAAGTAATTTTGAAATCACCGATTTCCCTGTACCCCGATAACCCAGCATTACAATATTCACAAATAATTTACCCGTTAAACTTCAATTTAATGATGAATAAAATTAACAAAGATAAAACGCTTAATTGCTTCATTTTTCTGAGGTTTTAAGAAGGTTAATAAAATACCTGCAAGGATGCAAACGAAAGATTTTAAACCAGCTATTCATCTCTAAAAAGCTTTCCAACCCTAAATCATACCCTGTGATATACTAACGAATGTAAGAATAAGTCTTCAGATTTCCATTCATCAACCAAAAATTTGAAAAGAGGTAGATGTGAAATATTTTGTCAGAGTCATCTTCGTCGCGCTAAGCGTGGGAATTTTTGCTTCTGGAGCCTTGGCTGAGGAGACAACGCAAGCAGAAAAAATGGAAGCTCTTTGCAAAAAAGGAAACTCAACAGCCTGTTTTAAAGTCGGTGAGCGTTATCGCATACTTGACAGAGACACTAAAAAAGCCTTGGAGTATTATTTGATAGCTTGTGAGGCGGGATATATGACAGGTTGCACAAATGGTGGCATTATTCTGGCGATGAAAGGAACACCTTATAGCAAAGATTTTAAACAGGCACGCAAAATGTTTGATAAGGCCTGTGAAGCTGGAGAAGATCAATCCTGTTTTAATATGGGCACCTTGAACTACAAAGAAGGTCGACAAAGTAAAGCCATCAAATACTATAAGAAAGCATGCGGCATGGGCAATCAAGGAGGCTGTGCAAAAGAAAAACGGCTTAAACGTTAGGGTTTATGCAAGATAAATTAAAAAACTGGGAAGAGCTTTGCAACGATGGCGAAAATTATGCTGGAGAAGGCGACAATCTTTCACCAAAAGAAAAGATCCTTTTTGAAAATATAAAGGATAAAAAAGTTCTTAAAATTCAGGACGCCTACCTATTTTCCAAAACAGGGAAAATAGAAGAGAATCATGGTTGCGAACTCGCTGAAATGATCGCCCATTTCCCGTTTGTTAAAACCATTAGCAGTATGATTATCACCCATAATCGACTGGGACCAAAAGGCCTTCAAATTCTTACCTCTTCACCCTTCCTACCAAAAGTTAATTATTTACATTTAGGCTCTAATGATCTGGGAAATGAAGGCATGTCGATCCTTGCCCAAGCATCAATTTTCTCCGAGGTGACCACATTAAATCTCGAATGTAATGGGATTACGGCTGAAGGAGCCAAAGCACTGGCACAATCTCCTTATCTTACAAAAGTGGAGCATTTGAATCTGGTAGATAATCGGGTGGGGGATGAAGGAGCAATGGCCATCGCCAATTCAGATAACCTTAGCAATTTAAATTATCTACATCTAGGTGGAAATCGGGTAAAGTCTGAGGAAGCTAAGGCTGCTTTAAAAAACTCGCCCAAATTGACTAAACTGGAAAAGCTAAAAATATTTTAAAAATTTCAAATCCAGGTCAGATCGCGTTTGGATCATCCGGTCGCAAAAGTTCTGGTCGCGAATAATTGACAAGACCGGAGCCATCATCAACATCCTCTTTGATTACCAGAGTCTTGAGGTTTTTTAAGGTTTTACTTTCATAAATCGCTTGAGCCCCTTCAGCATCAAAATAGTTTCTACCTACATAAAGTTGCGTAAGACCACTCATTGAAACGGATTCACCCAAAGCCCTTGCGCCTTCATTGCCAAATCTATTCTGTGATATCCGAAGAGTTTTCAAAGATTTCCATTTGGGAGCCTGGGCTAGAATTTTCATGGATTCATCTTTAATTTTATTGGCTGAAAGATCCAATACCTCTAATTGATCTGCCAATTCTCCTTTTACTAATTCACTAAACCCCTCTTCATCAATATAGCTACGCTCCATTTCCAATTTCTTTAATTGAGGAAATTTTGTGGTCGTGCCTAAGGCTTTAGCCGTTTCGTTTCCTGCTTCATTCCAACCCACGTCCAAAGACTCCAGGTTTAGAAAGTGACTGGAAAGCAACATTTCCGAAATGGACGAATCGCTTAAACGATTATCCGAAAGAACCAAAACTTTTAAGTTTTTCAGTTTTACTTTTTCAGATTTAACGAGTTCACTCAATCCTTCTCCGGTCAAAAAGTTTACCTGTAAATAAAGCTCTTCCAATCCACCAAGAATATCCGACTCAAAAAGGTGCTGCAATGCCTCGTCATTAATTTGATTATCGCTTAAGTCGAGTGACTTAACGGATTTCATAGGCAAAAATTTTCCAATAATCTTCACCTCATCGGTAGCTATATATTTTCCGGAAAGTTTAAGAGAACTAGGATTTTCCTCCAGTAAAGGTTTTAAAATTGCCACAAGCTTCTCAGTTTTTTCCTCATAAGAGGGCTCAAACTCCTCGTACTCTGCATCTCCACCTCGAACAATACCCATTTAGCTCTCCTGATTACTAATTGGTCCTAGAATCCACAATATTTTTAGAAAACAACTATATCCTATCTATTTTAGTATTCATATATGAATTGAAAACAAAGGTATGCTTAAATTTTAACTGAATCATCATTCGCGCCGAGATTAAAATAAGTTCTTTTTTTTCAATTAATTACTGAAATAATTTCCTCTTTATATTGTGAAATATAAAAAAAAATTAATACTTGATTAATAATTTTTTAATTTTGCAACCTTACAATAAACCTATTGAACTAGTCTACCGCCTTATTGAGGTCGACTAAAATCTGGAGGAATTTACGATGGAAATGTTTAAAACACTGGATATTCGCGGCCTTTCGTTTTTCAAGGCTTACCAATTAGCTTCTGAAGAATTCAAAAGAATAAAGAAAAACGGTATTTTAGAACTAATTGTTGATAAACAAAAGAATTTTACAGAAGATTTTTCTAAATGGGCTAAAAGTCAGGGTGGTAAAATTTTTAATATTGAAGACGACCATAGAATGGTCCGGCTTTTTATTCGCAAGGGTTCTAGAGTAGCAAAAGCATAAGTGTTTCATAAGCCTCGGTTATTCCAAATTTTATATTTTTCAGTCTCCTCCTCTCACTGAAAACCCGGGGTTTGGGATAGCTGGGGATTTTTTGTGTAAAATTGGATTTCATTTACTGATTTTTTTCATAAATAATTCTCAAACCATCCAAAGTTAAAAATGGATCGATTGTATCAATCACCGTGGTTTTTGTAATAATCCAGTCGACAATACCCCCTGTGGCTACAACACGCGCGTTTTGACCCAGTTCACTTTTTATTTGCTTCACCAATGCCTCAACCATTCCAGAAAATCCGTAAACGGCACCTGAACGCAGGCTTTCTACGGTAGACTTTCCTATAACCTTATCGGGGTATGTCATATCCACTCGAGGGAGTTTGGCAGTATTTTTAAAGAGTGCCTCAAGCGAAATTTGGACCCCTGGGAAAATGGAGCCACCTAAATACTCACCTTTCTCTGATACAACATCAAAAGTAGTTGCGGTGCCAAAATCCACAATGATCAAGGGGCCACCATATTTTTCAAAAGCAGCTACAGAGTTTACAATACGATCAGCGCCCACTTCAGATGGATTTCGGTAAAGAATGGAAATTCCAGTTTTAATCCCTGGCCCTACAATCAAAGGTTCGCATGAAAAATATTTTCTTGCCATCCCTTCTAAAATGGGAACTAGTGGTGGAACCACACAAGCGATCACAATATCATCTATAGTCTCCGTCTCCACATTGTTTAACAAAATGAATTCTTTAATAAGAACCCAGTATTCATCAGCAGTTCGGTTTCGCTCGGTTCGAATACGCCAATGAGTTAAAAGCTTTTCCCCCGAAAACAATCCGATGACATTATTTGAATTTCCAACATCGATAACCAAGAGCATAGCTGTTCCATTTTAAATAAACATAAGACTAATCAAAAAATAACACCCTAAGGTAACTATAAAAACCATTAGGATAAATAGGATTCTTCAATATAATAAAGCATTATAAAAATTACAAATAAGGTTTAATGAAAGATAAAAATCATATAACAATGGAAGATATTTCAGCTTTCCCAATAGAAAGATCAACAAATCACATTAATTGGGAAGAGATTGCATATCAGGAAGTTAAAGAACAAAGCGAAGCGGTCAACCGACAACGCACTCAACAAGACGCTGGGAGCTTCAGTTGAAAATTCCTCGGCCCCTTTAAGCAGATTCGTGGAGCCGCCCAAGTCATAGAACTGAATCAGGCTCATTACAAACGGGGCCGCCAAAGCAGCGAAAGCCAAGTACGGCAGCAATTTCTTCTTTGGTAAAGCCAAATCTACCAAGATGATCAAAATAGCGGCGCCAGCCATCGCCAGATAAGGGGAGATAACGTAGAAGTCGTGAACTGACATTACGGGTTGATCACTCCGTTAAGAGCGTCCACCATGGGATTGAGTCCTGATTCGAAAACGTCGGTAAGAAGGGACGGCCAAACGCCAATGCCGATTATCGTCACCACCATCAAAGCTAGCGGTGCAGCTTCGACCAAAGATGCATCGGTCAGGTCGTCAAAGATTTCTCGCCTCGACCCAAAAAAAGTCCTCTCCATCATCCAGAGGATATACCCCGCAGCCAGTACGATTCCCAACACTGCCAGCACCGTGGGCCAATCATATGCCTGATAGGCGCCTAGGAAAACAAGGAGTTCTGAGACAAATCCACTTAAGCCCGGCAGCCCTAACGAGGCTAGTCCGGCTATAAGCATAGCGACTGCAACCACCGGCATACGTCCAGCCAGGCCACCTAGGTCAGGTATGTACCGAGTATGAGTCTTCTCATAGACCAAGCCAACGGCAAGGAACAGCAGTCCAGTAACTGTGCCATGGGTGAATAACTGCATAGCTGCTCCGTTCAACCCAGTGACTGTCAACGTACCCTGGGAAATCCCCACAGAGCCAATACCTACGAGTACCAGTCCCATGTGGCTGACGCTAGAATAAGCAATAAGGCGTTTCAAGTCTGTTTGGCGCATTGTGACCACTGCGCCATAAAGAACGCTGATGACTCCCAGCACAACTAAAGCCCAGGCAAACCGATCGGACTCGGAGGGGAACATCCCTACGTTTATCCGGAGTAAACCGTATCCGCCCATCTTTAACAAAACCCCAGCCAACATCACGCTGGCTGCCGTAGGTGCATCAGTATGAGCGTCAGGCAACCAAGTATGGACAGGCCAAGAAGGCAGCTTGATTGCGAACCCTACGAAGAACAACCAGAACAACCCAGACATCGGTATCAGCAGTCCAGCTGAAGTCAACATGGTCGATTTAGTAGATAACTCAACCATGTTGAAAGTGCCAACATCTGGAGTGAGATATACCGCAACGATCCCCACCAACATAAACGCACTACCCAAGATGGTGAAAATCAGAAACTTCATGGCAGAGTATTCTTTACGCCCGCTACCCCACACCGAAATCAGCATATACATCGGAACCAGTTCCACTTCCCAGAAAAGGAAGAACAGAAGCAGGTCCATAGATGTGAAAACCCCCAACACCGCTGTCTGGAGCACCAACAGCCAAATGAAATACTCTTTGACCCTCAACCCAACGTGCCAAGATGCCAAAACAGCGCACACACCAAGAAGACCCGTCAAAGCCACCAAAGGAGCGCTCAACCCGTCTACCGCAAGTAGGAATTCCGCATTAAGCCCTACGTCGGGTATCCAAGTGATCTTGTCAACAAACTGAAAGCGGTCTGCTCCATCGCCACGGTCGAAATAACCAAAAACGATCAGAGATAACACCATATCAGCCAGAGCGACCAAGACGGCGAAATTGCGCACGTTCTTGTCGCCTCTGACAAGCAACAGTAAGACTAAGGCTCCTACCGCAGGCAGAAAAACCGTCGCCGTTAACAGTCCGTTATAACCTTCTACCATCCCTATCTAATCCGCACGCAACCTTTATGCCAACAACAAGGCCAGAATTATCGCCAAAACCCCGAATGCTACACCAGTAGCGTAGGCCTGCACCTGGCCACTCTGGAACTTGCCAATGGCCTTGCCAATATTCCGAAAGAACCATCCGATAAGATCGACTAGTCCATCCACGAAATTCCTGTCAAACCAGTCCACCACTCCAGCAAAAATCTTAAAGAATCCCTGGCGGACTATCACGTCTTCATACAACGTGTCCATGTAATACTTCTTGGATATCAGGTCATGAACATTTCCAGCCTTTTCCAGTGGGTCTTTACCATGAATTCGACGTCTAAGATAAATCCAAACAGCGAGACCTATTCCGGACAACGCTGCCACGGTTGATATGGTCGCCATCCAGCGACTGAAGTCCAATGTGTGAGCGTGTTCGTGAAGTCCCAAGGCAGTCTGTAATCCATCTCCCAAAAATCCGGTTATCCAGTGCTTCGGGATTCCAATCTCTTCGGTCCATTGAGGATTGGCCAAATAGCCCAGTAATACCGCGGTTACTCCCAAAACCATCATGGGGAGCAACATCACCCAAGGAGACTCTGCCAAATGCACGCCACCGTGATGCGCTGCGCCTGCTGGCGCGCTTCGAGCTTTATCTTCTAATTCCTGGTCTATCCCACCTCTAAACTCACCGTGGAAGGTCAAAATAATCATCCGAATAGTGTAGAAAGCAGTGACTACGACGCCGGCTATGAGCCCGAAGAAAGTCACTTTATTAACCCAGGTTCCCACCAATCCGGTCCCCTCCCAAGCGCCCAACAATATCTCGTCCTTGCTCCAAAACCCGGCGAGCGGAATGATTCCCACCAAGCTAAGCCCTGCCACCAGCATCAACACATAAGTGAGTGGCATGACTTTCCGCAACCCTCCCATGTATCGCATATCGAAAGTGCCAGCGGCATGGTTTACGCTACCGGCGCCCAAGAACAGCAAGGCCTTGAATGCCGCGTGAGTAACTAGGTGGAATATAGCAGGGGCGTACAACCCGAGACCCAAAGCCGC
>ENA-UPTF01000615-UPTF01000615.1-marine-metagenome-genome-assembly--contig:-NODE-615-length-24351-cov-3.346997_pt1 | contig 24351 bp, 21 predicted proteins | sample MGYA00238166_ERZ767019 | MGnify/ENA primary metagenome ERZ767019 (study PRJEB28930, sample SAMN06266391) | marine metagenome | isolation source: Sea water from 250 m depth | place: Atlantic Ocean | study... | reverse complement strand
AAAGGTCACCGCTTCCAATCGGGCCCACGGTAGCGATGCGCCTTTTCCATAGATAAGCTCATAACGGTGCAGAAAATTATCATGCAGACTCACAACATCATCATCCGTCAAGGAATCGGATCCCAACAATATTTCTACTTCGTTAATCTGTCCCTTATGGCGCATATCTACGGACAACTGAATTTCTTGCTCTGATATTGGAATGCCTTCTTCAGCAAGCTGCCCATGGACGTTGTCCCGTAACGATTGGAAACGCTCATTGATTGCTCTCACGTCAAAAGGAGAAACCATAATGTCGACTTGTTCCGCGATATGAAGGATGTCGGCTGACGCTGCGCCAAAGCCGCACCAAGTAGAGGCTATATTTCCTTGCGGAACGATAACTTGCTGCACACCCAACTCAAAAGCGAATACACCAGCGTGCATAGGCCCAGCACCACCGAAGGCGAATAACACGAAATCCCTCGGGTCAAAACCCTTCTGGATGGTCATACGACGAATTAGATCTGCCATTTGAAATTCAGAGATCTTTACGATTCCTGCTGCAGCCTCCATTAATCCCAAACCTAACTGGTTCCCAATTTCTGCAATTGCTCGTTCAGCTTTTTCCCTATTGAGCTGAATTGTCCCATTTGCGAACGTATCGGCCGCTATATACCCAAGCACCAGCGCTGCATCGGTCACCGTGGGTATTTTCCCTCCTTGGTCGTAACAGATCGGACCCGGCACTGCACCCGCGCTCTCGGGTCCGACCCGAAGAGAACCAGTCATAGAGTCAACGCGTACCAGACTCCCGCCACCGTTCCCTACCGTTTGAATGTCGACCTTCGGCAGGAAGTATTCGTACTGGTTGACATTGCTAACATAGGTGAAGGCTGGGTCGCTGTTCGAAATGATTCCGACATCAAACGATGTGCCGCCCATATCTGTCGTAATAACATTTTTGTATCCGATGAGGTCACTGAGGTATTTCGAACCCGTGACGCCCGATACGGGACCCGAATCAAGAGTCAACAACGGCGCCTCCATGGCTCGGTTAACTGATATGGTGCCACCACCGCATTGGGTAATCTGCATCGGGTGTTCGTAGCCAAAATCAGTAAACTCGGTATCCAATTTTCTCAAGTAACTTGAAGTCGCAGGCCCAACATAAGCATTTAACGCAACCGCTGTGGTTCGCTCATATTCTCCCCATTTCGGCACGAGCTCTGATGAGCAGGTAACAAAGACATGTGGTGCTTTGTCCGTCACGATCTTGCGCATAATGCGCTCATGATCGGAGTATTTGAATGACCATAAGAAACAAACTGCGATCGCATCTACGCCTTTTGCCAACAACTCGTCAACAGCGAATTCCGCTTCCTCCTCATTAAGCGGCACCACCACGTTGCCAAAGCAATCAACCCGTTCAGATACCCCTTCGATCAAACTTTTGGGAATGAGTGGATCGGGCTTGGTGCTTTCTGGGAAATGCACCACCTTATCTAATTCACGTCCACTCAACCCACGTGAGCCGCGCATGATATGAATGACATCGTTATGGCCCTTGGTTGTAATTAAACCCACCTTGGCGCCCTTTTTCTGAATTACAGCATTGGTTCCAACTGTTGTACCGTGAGTAAGTAATTTTGTATCACGGCAAAGCGACTCCAAACTAATACCCAAAGCATCCGCGCTGGCACGAACTGCATTGACCATTCCCCTAGAAAAATCAGATGGGGTAGACGGCACTTTAGCTGTAGTGACTTGGCCTTCGTCATCAATAATCACACAATCTGTGAAAGTGCCACCAATATCAACACCGACGAGATAAGAAGGCATATCAGATCTTCAACCCAGCTGGAACGAATTCAATTCGTATCGACATTTCAAAGCAAATCAATGGCTCTCACCTTAAGTTCACACCAAAATACATACCTGGCGTGCACAATTTACAGTAGGAATTAATCGATTCAGTGCAGGTACACCGCTGACAATAGTTACGTTGGACGAAATTCTTTGGGATTTACATGTGGCGACACCCAATCAACATTCCCACTATCTGCGGGATTATCAGCTAACAATCCTTCGCCATCGATCTCGACCAATGTCTCTCGGGTAAATTCGGCACTTGGAGCATTGCCAGAAATAATAAACATTAGAATTGAATACCGATCGGAAGGGCCATCCGTAACGTTCTCAAATCTCCTTATTGCACCCGGAGGAAAGGAAATAACGTCCAGTGGATTGAGATCGACATGCTCAACCTTGTCATTTTCTGTCTCCCAGCTTGCTCGCCACGTTCCAGTCATGCAAATAAAAGTCTCGTTCGTGTCATGATTGTGCATCATCGGTCCTTTTCCAGGTAGCGCCTCACAATACCCAAGATTGAATCCCTCGGAAATCTTGATTGAAGACATTCGCGCCGCTTGGGCGCCAACGGGCGATCCAACACCACTGTCTTCCGTCGCAGGTGGCTGAAATCCAATAACATTGAATAAATACCGCATGGCGCTCGGCATGTTGCTGTCAGCAAGGCCTCCATCAAACCCCTTGAGATCCTCGTAACGAGCAACACGATTAAGCATTTCTTCTTTCGTCGGATACTTTCGCGGAATCTGCTCTTGATGGTCCATCGCCATTTCTCCTGTTTTCAGCTGTTCTTGTCTCATAGGATAACAATAAACCGCTGGGCGCAAAAATACGCCGAATCCGTAAACTAGGTGTAATTGCATGGTTGACCATAAGGCACGCCTAATTGCCCGTGCGCAAGAAAGTTCACCGCTGGTGGTACACTGAGCCGATGAATACAAATTCGTTTATTTTTTCATGAGAACAAAATTTATAGAACCCAATGTTTTCAACAATTGATCGAACGCTAAATTTATAGAGATTATGGATAAGGTTAATTGGGCTAGAGATATCGGATGGCGCCAGAACGATTATCCTAATTAGGAATAGAGAAAAGGCCCAATATGAGCGTTAAACATTTACACCATGTCACCCTGGCTGTGCCTGACGTGGCTACACAAAAATTATTTTATGAGGATTTTGGGCTGATTGGTAAATCCGTAGGCGACCGTGTCGTCTTGCGCTGTAAAGGTCGTAACCAAGACCAAGTAATTGTGATTCCTGGCAAGAAGATGAAGCTACACGACATCTCGTTTGGAACAACGAAAACAGGATTGGCTGACATTGAAAAGAGAATCAAACGAAGCGCCGATACAACACTTGAATACGAGCCCAAAGCAGCACCTTATGACGGGATTTGGCTGCGCCATAAGTTCGACGATACGCTGTACAACATCAATGTCAGTAATCCAGCTATTGGACTCGGGGGACCCAAGCCCGCCAAAAAACCTTCAAGCTTTAATGTAAACACGCCGGGCCACTACAAACGGGTTAACAAAAAGGGGGGTGCCGCTTTTGATACAAAGGTATACCCAAGCCGCCTTGGGCATATGGTGCATTTCACCACTGATGTGGACCGAAAAATTGATTTCTATACTAAAGTTTTAGGCCTCAAACTAACGGATCGGTCCGGGAAATTCATTGCATTTCTCCGCGTGCCCGGCGGGTCAGATCACCACGTGATTGCCGTGATCAAAGACGATAAGCCTGGATTTCACCATATGAGTTTTGAAGTCAACAACATCGATGAAATGGGGATTGCCGGCCAACGAATGATGGGCAAGGGCTACCGAAATGGATGGGGCATCGGACGGCACGCTCTCGGCTCAAATTTCTTCTGGTATATCCGTGATCCCCATAATGGTCTGGCCGAATATTTTTCGGATATCGACTATATCTCTGACGATCACAAGTGGCGGGCCCGCGACTGGCCGATGGAGGTGTCATTTTTTCTCTGGGGGCCACCGCCTCCAGAAGATTTTGGAAAGAACTTCGAAGGCACACGTAAAACTACAAAACCCAAACCACCGATATTGTCTCGGACCTGACAAACTCACTCCTGCGCGTCAATATCAATCAAGCCACAACTTGATGAATAAAGGCCTAAGGCTTTATATCAGTGCTTATAGAATCTTACAGACTTCTTCAAAATCAAATCGAGGCAATCGCTTGAATGTCTTTGAAGGATCACCGTAACCGAGATTACAGAGAAAATTAGATTTCAGCGTGGTGTCAGGAAAAAATTCGTCATCTACGAGAGCATTATCAAAGCCAGACATTGGTCCGCAATCGAGCCCGACCGCCCTTGCAGCGATAAGAAAGTAAGCGCCTTGGAGCGACCCGTTTCGAAATGCAGCGATTCCAGACCCTGTTGGATTATCTTTAAACGTTAATTGTGCACCCGGGTTCTGAGGAAACATGGTCTCCGCATATTTCCAGAAAGCCGTATCATGAGCAATGATTGCTGTAACCGGGGCACTCATGGTTTTGTCGATGTTATTTGGCTTTAAGGCAGGACGCAGTCGTTCTCTACTCGACTGCGACTTCAAAAAGACAATTCGAGCCGGACAGCAGTTAGCACTGGTTGGACCCATCTTCATAATCTCATAGATCTCTTTAAGCAAATCGTCGGCAACATCGCGCTGCTGCCAAACATTTTGGGTGCGGGCGTCAGTCAGAATCAACCGAAGCGTTGCTGGGTCAGCTCTTGAAACCTCATCCTTTAATCTTCGGAATGTCTCTTGGGCCGTAAGATCTTTAGCATCGAAAGTCATGATCTATAAAACTCCAAACAGTTAAAGTGTTGGTGCCAATACAAACTCTTCATGCAGCTTGAAGTACGGGGTGGACAAATCGAAACTGTTGGCCTCCGTCGAATCATTCGATTCATTAAAATCTACAATGAGGCCTTCTTTTACAGCCTGCACCACATCCGAATTCAGATAAGGATCTCCTGCCACAAATAGATGGGTTGTTAATGACTCATGCTCTTCCGCAGATACAATAAAATGTATGTGCGCAGGCCTCCAGGCGTGGCGACCGACTGCCCGAAGCATTTCGCCTACCGGTCCATCCGTTGGGATAGGATAGGAAGCCGGTTTTTCAGTGCAAAAACCAAATTTTCCGTCGCCATCTGTTCGGAATATTCCACGCAAGTTCATATCCGGAAATTTTTCCGGCTGCTGAACATCGTAGTACCCCTCAGCAGAAGCCTGCCAAACATCCAACTTGGCGTTTTGGATTGGCGAACCGTCCATGCTAAGTACCCTGCCAGTCACTAGCGTTGGTTCACCGGTTCTATCGCGCGAAATATTTGCGCCAAATTCGAGCTCGGGTGCGCCCGGAACGTGAAATGGCCCCAGCAGCGTGCCTTCTGATGCTGGTGCAGGTTTCTGATGTAGCAAGGCATCCACCAGTATCGACACAGCAAGAGTATCCGACAACAAAATAAACTCCTGGCGTTTGTCATCACACCAATGACCAACTTCGGTAAGAAATCTTATTGCCTGCTCCCACTCCTCCATCGTTGGTTCAACCTCGCGCACGACGGAGTGAAGGTGCGAGATAACAGAAGTCATGACCGTCTTGAGCCGCGGGTTATCGCAGTTTTCAAGTCGTGCCAACGCTTCATCTGTAATTTTCTGATTGTCCATATCTAACGGCCTTGTAGTTTCTTCAGTGCAAGGTGAGTTAGGAAGCCCAACGACGCATTGATGTCCCTAACCGATTGTGGCTATTCCACACTTATAGTACATCTTCACTGGGCGGGTCAAAATATTAATAGCCGCAACGCACCTACTCTATTTGATGCCTTTTCCTTCTAATACTTTGTGCATTTTCCTAGTTTTCATTGATATCCCCTACGAACGCTAGGCTTTCCGCATGGGCTATAGATCGGTCGGACGCTTGAACAATAAAGAGTTAGGATATCTTGATGTCAAACTGACCAGGAGCCTCGACTGCAATCCACTTCCGACAGAGGCATACTTGATTTTAAACTTATGGATATTACAGGTGAAATCCGCCTACCCGCGACTCGACAGGAAGTATGGGACTTACTCAACGATCCCGCGATACTGCAACGATGCATCCCCGGGTGCACTGCCATAGAGAAACGAAACCCTACAGAGTTTTTTGCCAATATCACAGCCAAGGTTGGCCCGGTTACATCTAGCTTCTCAACCCAATTGACCATAGATGATCTCCACCCGCCTGAGAGCTACACCTTAACTGGCAAGGGGCAAGGGAAGTCGACAAGCATGGCAAAAGGCAGCGTCAAGATGTTGCTGCTCACAGAGGGCAATGAAACCTGTCTACAATATACGTCGACTATTAAAATCAGTGGTAAATTAGCGCAAGTCGGGTCGCGACTAATGACCACAACAGCAAAAAAGTGGATTGAGAAATTCTTTATAGCACTAGAAGAAATAATAAGGGAAAGATGACGGTTTGAACAAATATCTGTTTTGAGCTTCAAGTAGGAGACCCCAACATTATGAAAGCCCCACCATTTAGTTACATTCGAGCAGAAACAGTTGAGGGCGTTATCGAATGTTTGCAGAAATATGGTGATGATGCTGCCGTGTTGGCTGGAGGCCAAAGTCTTATGGCAAGTCTGAACATGCGCTTGTCTGCGCCTCGTGTACTCATCGATATCAATAATGTCAATTCGTTATCTGAAATTGCCCACGATGGTAACCATCTGCGCATCGGTGCGATGGCAAGACAAATAGAAGTTGAGCAATCTCCGTTGGTTGCGCAACATGCACCCCTCATATCGATGGCCATGCCATACGTCGCGCACCCGGCTGTTCGCAATCGCGGCACAATTGGTGGCAGTATCGCTTTTGCCGATCCGGCGGCTGAACTGCCCGCATGTATTGTCACCTTGCAGGCGAACTTAATTGCTCAAGGCAGCAAAGGCGAACGTAAGATCCCTGCAATAGAGTTTTTTAACGGTCTATACGAGACAGCCCTCACCAGCGATGAGGTATTGGTTGCAATAGAACTGCCGGTCGCTGCTGACCAACAGAAATTTGCGTTTAGAGAGCTCGCAAGACGTCATGGGGACTACGCCATAATTGGTATATGCGCCTCTACTGAGTGGTCAGGAACATCTTTGTCCGATGTGCGCCTCGTTTACTTCAATGCGGGTGACCGACCAGTGGTAGCCACAAAAGCGGGGGCCGCTCTCGAAGGCGCATTTTCAGCCGAGATCCTCGAGTCTGCTTTGGGACACTTAGCAGAAGATATCGATCCCCCAAGTGATTTAAATGCAGGCCCATCAATGCGTCTACATCTGGCCAAGGTATTGACCAAACGTATTTTTCAGGAATGGATGTCATGAACAACAACACTGAACTTCTTGAGGGGGATGTGGAGATCAACCTGACCGTTAATGGTGAACAGATTGTTGAGCGGGTTCCTGTCCGACGAAATCTCGTTGACTTCCTGCGCATAAATCTCGGATTGACAGGCTCTCATGTCGGCTGTGAACATGGCGTATGTGGTGCTTGCACTGTTCGCCTTGACGATCAAATTATCAGAGGCTGCCTAACGTTGGCCGTTCAAGCAGACGGAAAACGAGTCGATACTATAGAGGGACTTTCCGATGATGGAACACTAAAAGACCTCCAAGCTGTATTCCATGAGCGAAATGCCCTGCAGTGTGGGTTCTGCACACCTGGAATTTTATTGACCGCCGCCGAAATGCTGCAGCAACAACCCAATGTAGATCGGGAGCAAATTCGGGAGTACTTGTCCGGTAACTACTGCCGCTGTACAGGCTATCATGCCATCATTGATGCTATCGAATCGGTCGCAAAAGCCCGCCGCCAGGAGTCCTCGAATGACAATTAATCCGAGAGATCGCTGGGTACTGGACCGCCCAAATAGTTATATCGGAAGAAGTGTTCCGCGTCCCAACGCGAAGCGGCTTCTGGAAGGCAGGGGGAACTTTGTCGATGATGTAGTCCTGCCCCGCATGCTGCATGTTGTCTTTGTACGAAGCCCCTACGCGCATGCTCGTATTGTCTCGATTGATGTGGAGGCAGCACAAGATTGTCCAGGCGTAGTGGCCGTCGTCACCGGCAAACAACTTGCAGAACATCACTCCCCCTGGGTCGGCACACTACAACACCTTAAAGGCATTATTTCCCCACCCCAATACGCACTAGCGATTGATCAAGCCTGTTGGCAGGGAGAAGCTGTCGCCGCAATCCTCGCGCAGAGTCGTGAACAGGGTGAGGATGCCATTGATTCGGTTATCGTGGACTGGGAAGAACTGCCTGTCGTCGCTGATCCAGAAACAGCTTTGGATCCCGACAGCCCCCGAATACATGAGAGCCTTGAAAATAATTTGTGTTGGGAAAGAAATTTTGCTGCGGGAGACGTCGACCAAGCTTTTGCTAAAGCAGACGTGGTTGTCGAGGAAGAGTTCTCTGTTGGGCGACACACCGGTGTCACTCTAGAGCCGCGGTCGATTGTGGCTGATTATCAGCCTGGGGAAGAAAAATTAACCGTCTATCAATCGACTCAAGCGCCCCACATGATGCAGAACGTATTTGCTAAACATCTTGGATTAAACGAAGGAGATGTTCGGGTTATCACGAAAGATGTCGGCGGGTCTTTCGGCATCAAGGTTCACGTCTATGCTGATGAATTCGCGGCCGTAGCCCTGAGCCGGATGTTCCGTCGCCCGATCAAATTTATCGCTGATCGACTCGAGTCATTCGTTACTGACATTCATGCCAGAGATCACATTGTAAAAGCGAGACTGGCAGTCTCCAATGACGGTGCGATTGAGGCGCTAGAGTTTGACGATTTAACCGGTATTGGTCCCTATTCCATGTACCCGCGTACAAGCGGCATAGAAGCGAACCAGATTGTTAATTTGACAGGCGGCGCTTATCAAATAGAAAACTACAAGGCAAAGACCCAAGTCGTTTTTCAAAACAAAGGGGTTATGTGTCAATACCGGGCAGTCGGCCATCCAGTCGCCTGCTTGATTGCCGAAGGGCTCCTCGATTATGCCGCCCGCGAAATCAATATGGATCCTGTCGCCATTCGGAGAAAAAATCTTTTCCCGGACGATGCCTATCCATGTAAATCAATAACTGGCATGTCTTTTGAGAATCTTTCCCACCACCAAAGCCTTGATAAGCTAATTGAGATGATGGGGTACGATCAATTGCGCGAGGAACAGGAAACTTATCGAAAGCAAGGCATATACCGAGGCATCGGTCTTGCCAGCTTTATTGAGGTTACTAACCCCAGCCCGATGTTTTATGGTGTGGGTGGCGCAGCCATTTCAGCGCAAGACGGGTGCACTTTGCGGCTCGATGCTAAGGGCAATGTCTTTTGCGCAACGGGTGTAACGGAACAAGGTCAAGGAACCGAGGCCGTTATCGCACAGATCGTCGCAACTAGTGTCGGTGTACCCATGGAGAATGTTCGTGTCGTGACCGGTGATACTGAAGTCACCCCTTATGGCGGAGGCACATGGGCGTCTCGTGGTTGCGGCATCGCCGGTGAAGCAGCGGCCCAGGCCGGACATGTACTTCGGGACAATATCCTCGATGTCGCGGGGATTATGTTACAAACCGAATCTACTGGTCTTGACATTCAGAACGGGAAAATCGTGGATGGGGCAGATGGAACCGAACGCACTACATTGGATGAGGTCGCACGGGTTGCCTACTATCGACCGGATACTTTTCCGGAGGATTTTCAGTCAGAACTGATGGTCACCCGGCACTATGTTCCGCGGGATTATCCGTTTGCATTTACCAATGGCGTGCAGGCTTCGTACCTTGAAGTAGATATTGAAACTGGTTTTATTCGGCTACTAAAGCACTGGTGTGTCGAGGATTGCGGGACAGTGATTAACCCTCAATTGGTTGATGAACAAATTCGTGGGGGAATCGTTCAAGGCCTAGGTGGCGCGCTTTTCGAGCACTGTATCTACAGTGAAGACGGACAGCTTATAAACGGCACCATGGCGGACTATCTAGTTCCTATGGCCGCCGAGATTCCCGACATCGAATGTGCGCATGTCGTATCGATGACAAATTCATCTGAGCTAGGCGCTAAAGGTGCGGGAGAGGCTGGAACCGCTGGCGCCCCGGCAGCCGTTATGAATGCCTTGAATGATGCCCTATCGCCTTTTGGCGCCAAACTTGCCACGCTGCCATTTACACCGCAAAGGGTACTGGAAGCTTTGGGAACCGGATAGACCAACCCAGATTTATTACGGGCGACTGTATTTATTTGCTGCCATTGACTATGAAATCAACAATCTTAAGTTGCGCTATTACCGGCTCTTTCACCACGCGGGAGCACAACAAAACCCTTCCAGTCACCCCTGATGAAATTGCCCAAGATTGCATCATCGCCGCTAAAGCTGGCGCCGCAATTTGCCATATCCATGTCCGCGACCCAGAGACGGGCGCAGTCAGTATGGAGCTTGACCATTACCGAGAAGTCGTTCAACGTATACGGGAAAGCGATACAGATTTAATTATCAATCTGACGACAGGACCCGGTGGGCGCTTTTTGCCCAGCGACGAGGACCCGGCCAAGGCCGCACCTGGCACTGCACTTACTACTCCCGAAATTCGAAGCCAGCACGTGGTCGAACTGCAACCGGACATCTGCAGCCTGGATCTCAATACGATGTGGTTCGGTGGCGGAGCCGTAATCAATAGTCCTCGTAACATTCGCATCATAGCGGAAAGAATTTATGCAGCAGGAGTGAAACCAGAACTCGAGGTCTTCGACAGCGGTGACATTCAGCTGGCGCATCAACTCATCCAGGAAGGCGTACTGAAAGAGCCTGCACTATTTCAAATCGTAACTGGCGTCCAGTATGGATTTCTGCCAGGCCCGGAGGCCATGACCTACGCGAAATCTCTCTTGCCAGCCAATGCCGAATGGGCCGCGTTTGGTGCCAGTCGGATGGCGTTTCCGATGCTTGCCCAAGCATTTCTGCTGGGGGGTCATTGTCGAATCGGGATGGAGGATACGGTCTACTTAAGTCGCGGCGTCAAGACCAATGGTAACAAGGAATTGGTCGAAAAGGCTGTGCATATTATCCAAGAATTAGGCGGTCAGGTCGCAACCACAGATGAGGCTCGTGATATTCTCGAACTGCCTCCAAAAAAATCATCATAAGAACACCTCGACTCGACTACCGCTTACATTGAATAGCGGTATCAGCCCCACACCGTTACACCCCAAGGTAGTACTGCTTGATCATTTCATTGTTGGCCAAATCTTCTGCGCTTTCAGCGGTAAACTCGATCTCGCCGTGAACAATAATGTAGCCCCGGTCGGCAATCTTAATGGCCTGGTTAAAGTTCTGTTCCGCCATCAATACCGTAAGGTTCTTTTTTTCTTTTAGTTCCCGAATCTTGCCAATCATGTGACTTACAAGGTTGGGTGCCAATCCCACGGACGGTTCATCCACCAGTAAGATTGCAGGATCAGACATGATGCCACGCGCGACGGCCACCATCTGCTGCTCTCCTCCGCTCATGCTGCCTGCTAATTGACTCCGACGTTCCTTAAGACGGGGGAATACCTCATAAACAAACTCAAGGTTTTCAGTGATCTTAACTCGCGCAACTTTCCGGTATGCGCCGAGATAAAGATTTTCCTCCACGGTCAAAGCAGGAAATAAACGGCGGCCCTCTGGCACCATTGAAATCCCTGCTGTCACCACCTCCTCCGGTGTCTTGCCGACAAGATTTGTTTTGTCGCCGTCAACATCGAGGATGATCTCTCCTTTGTCCGGCTGAATCAGCCCAGTGATGCATTTCAACAACGTGCTCTTCCCGTTGCCATTGGAACCCAGTAAGACAACGGTCTCTCCAGAACCGACTGTCATGGATAGGCTGTGCAGTACGCGAACCGAGCCGTATCCACCGTCGATATTGGTTACTGTAAGACTACTCGCCAAGGTAAGCCCTCTCTACGTCACGATTATTAACGATCTCATCCGGTGAACCATCAGCGATTTTCTTTCCAGCATCAAGCACCACAATTCGTTCCGAATATTTCATTACGGCACGCATAATATGTTCGATCATGATGACCGCAACACCGCGTTCGTTCAACGCAAAAAGTATATCTAGGACTTCGTCGACTTCAGAACTCGACAAACCCGCCATGGTTTCATCTGAAAGCAATAATGAAGGTTTTGCCGACAGCGCCCGAGCTAGTTCCAATCGACGCATATCAATCTGGGTGAGATTGGCTGAATTCTCGTCGGCCCGATCTTGCAACCCTACAACTTCAAGAGATTCCATGGCTTGCTCTCTAACATGACCTGATCCTAGACGGTCCGAAGCCGCGTATTTCATCGGTATTTCAAGATTTTCAATGATTGTCATACTTCGAAAGGGTCGCGGAATCTGAAACGTTCGAACAATTCCAAGTTTGGCGCGATTGCTTGCGGCCGTTCCTGTGACATCGTTGCCTTCAAAGTTTACTTTTCCCTGTTCGTTGAACAGCGCGCCCGAAATGCAATTGATCAAAGTTGTCTTACCGGACCCATTCGGCCCAATTAATCCAAGCCTTTCATTGCCACCCAACGAAACGTCGACTTCATCCAGCGCCACAAAGCCACCAAATCGTTTAGTCAGGTTAGTAACTACGAGGATCGGCTCAGTCATTTCTCTTTCGTCTCTTGCGAATGAAGTCCTGATACAGCCCAACAATTCCCTGCGGCGCCAAGGAAATAAAACCCACCAGCACAACGCCTACGATCAGCATATTCAACTCCGACGAGATATTGACCGTAACAGTTTCCTGGATGGTGCCAAGAAGTAAACCGCCAATAACCGGACCAATCCACGATGCCGTGCCACCAATCATTGGCACGGCAATGGCGTTGACCGCAATTAATAGATTAAAAGCGGATACCGGCTCGACGAATGTGATGAAGTATGGGAACGGTGCGCCAGCCATGCCCATCAACCCGCCCATCACTGTCGTTGAGATCAGCTTGAGTCTGAGTGTTGGAACACCCATGCATTCTGCTGCTAATTCATCATCTCGTATTGCAGCTAATCCTTGGCCAATCTTCGATGAATTCAGGTAGCGAGAAACTGCGATGGCGATAAGTGTGATTGCAAGAATTAACGTAAACAGCCATTCAATGTATGAATCAAAGAACACTATATTTTCAGGAATCAAAAGATAATACCCACCGGCGCCACCAACAAATTCCCAGTTAATGACAACAGTTTCGAGGATGATGGCCACGGCCAACGTTGCAATAGCAAAATAAACCCCTTTTAAACGCAACGTAAAGTATCCGACAGCAAGACCGATCAAACCGCATACTATCGGCGCCACCAATACCGCTATGAGTAACGGCGGCCCATCAAATAACCTGTGTAGAAATACAGTGGTATAGGCGCCAGCCGCGAAAAATCCACCACTGCCAAAATTCACATATCCGGTAAATCCGCCAAGGATGTTCCATGCGATGCCCATGATCATCAACTGCATCACGGCATATGTCGTATAAAAATAAAACTCGTTATCTGCCACTACCGTAAAGCCAATGCCAGCCAGAAAAACGACGGCGATGACGAGCCAGAATTTATTCAGTTTCATCATGCTCGGCCAAATAGCCCCTGCGGCCTCACGGCAAGCGTCAACAACAGTATCCCGTATGCCGCGGCGGGCGCCCAAGAAGGTCCGATGAAGGTCGCAATGAGACTTTCTGCGATTCCAATCATCAACGCAGCGAAAAATGTCCCGCTGATAGAACCCATACCACCCAAAATCACAATAGCAAAAACGCGGCCAATATAAAGACGTCCGACGGAAGGTTCGACCGGATGAATCGTAATCAGCAAAGCACCAGCGACGACGGCAGTGGCAATGCCTATCCCGAAAGCCCACTGCTTTACCTTTATGGGATCAGCGCCCATCAACTGCAGCGCTACGCGATCCTGCGACACCGCCAAAATTGCCCGTCCCAAATAGGTTTTCGATAGATACAAATACACCCCACCAGTAATCACGGTCGCAGCGATAAATGGAACCAACATGCGATATGGCAGGCCAACAATACCAATCCACAACGTTTTGCCGACGTAATCCGCTTGCACATTGCGATAGTCGACGCCGTAAACCAAGATCAGCAACACTTCGATGATAAACATGATGCCGAAAAAATAGGCCAAGCCGCTAAGGCTTTCCTGGCCGGTGCGCTCAAAACAAACGTAATAAAATCGATACATCCCGATGCCAAGAAGAAAGAAGATTGGCATAAATATCAAACCAACAACAATTGGGTCGAGTCCAAAATTGTCATTTATATAAAAAGTGACGTACGACCCGATGATCACAAACGCGGGGTGAGCAATATTAACGATATCAAGTCGCCCAAATACAATGGAGAGGCCAAGCGCGACCGCGGCATAAAATCCGCCTAGAAGCAACCCCGATGCTACTGCGTTGATAAATAATTCAATCACGAGCGTATCAGCCTGCCTGATCGTACATCGTCGTGTGGCAAGGTATTAAAGAGGAGGCCCCGAATTCACAGTCTTCGCGAATTTCACGCTCACTGCAACGCGGGGCCCCCTGATTAAGTTATCAATTACGAGAAATATTTTTCCGCTTAATTATTTGTACGGATAAACAATTTCGCCGTTCTTGACTGAGTCCGGATACAGGACGACACGGGTGCCTTCATTTTCGAATTGGGACATATCGTTATCCTTGATATCTCTAAACTGTACTTGAAGGGTACGCGTGTTAGCCCATTCGCCATTCGGCGCAAACGATACCGGACCAACTACCGTATCAAACGTATTGTTACGGATATGCTCTCCAATCGCCGCATGATCAATTTCGCCAACTGCGTTCACTGCGCTACCCAATACTTGCAGGTAGGCATACGCATAAGGCGGCAGATAGTGTCCGAGAGGATCCACTTTCCCGCCGGCCGCAGCAGCTTGATACTTAGCCAAAAATGCTTCAACACCTTCAAACTTTAAGGTCGAGGCAGGCACCCAAAAATCATAGTTGACGATGCCGTTCAGTTTTGAACCAAGGGTCTTCTGTATTCCGGCATATTGCAGGCCAACCATTCCGCCACCAAACATTTTTGCCTTCAGGCCCAGTTCGTTGGCAGCATTCGTAATCCCAACAGAACCTGGTGGGTACGAGCCGATGTACACCAAATCGGGATTCGTTGCCATGATGGCACGAACAACCGGCGTAAAATCAGCCGTTCCCGGTGGATAGGTCTTGTCGTAAACGATATTCATGCCGAGCGATTCGGCGTGACCGCGCGCACCGGCGACTGCATTTTTTGCAAATTCAGAGTCGGCAGCCAAAAGAGCGATCGATTGCGGTTTTGGAGTCTGATTCATCGCCAGGTTGAAAAAGCCCCTCGACCAATCGGCCTTCGGCTCAGGACCGGCAGGCATGATCTGGAAATAATTGTTGTAGTTAAACCGATCGTTGACCGCCAACCCGAACAGTGCCACGTAGACCATTTTCTTCTTCATGACAATTGGCATTGCCGGCGCTATCAAGTTTGTTCCATAGCTCGAGACAACCAAGTCAACCTTGTCGACATTGATCAGTTTCGTATAAATACCCGGGACCTTGGATGGATTCGTCGCATCGTCATAATAGACAAATTCAACCTGACGCCCTAACAATCCGCCAGCGGCATTAACATCATCCTTCCAAATGTTCATTGCGATCAGTGCTGCCTGGCCCGCTGCGGCCAAACCACCCGTCAAGGTCATGCTGAATCCGATCTTGACCGGATCGGCAGCCTTGGCAACTGGCATCAACACCATGGAGACAGCGATACCCATCGATACTGCGATCGCCTTGAACGACGCGCGGAAAGCATTTTTCCGTGTACTTTTCATCGTGAATCCTCCTAAGTCTTTTGGTTATACCTGAAACAAACCCAATTGTTCCTCCCAGGTCCCTTCCCGACGATGTTATTCAACATCGTCTCAAACCACAGAACAACCACTATGGCTCGTCAATGGCAGGTAGACCAATTTTGACAGTCAAAGGGGCAGTTCCCTTCTCAAACAGTACCCCATTCTGTTGTCTACGTCTTGTATCTCAACCGCATCTGAGGGCAGGCGATAACACAGGGGAGGCCACCTCAGGCTCTTTAACCAATAAATTAAACTGAATAGAGTATATAACTAGTTGATATATAAATATTAACATTGTCTATCGGTTTAAACTAGATTCGAAATTCTATGAGATGTGGGCCATCAGATCGGTCGCCGGCCAGACCAAATTCGACAGTGAATACCGCCTGTTACCGACGAAAACGACTCAAATTCACTTTCAATCGATGAGGACCGCGGCCCGCCCGATCACATCCCCCGCTTCAATTCGATCATGCAGATCGTTGGCCTCTTCGAGTGGACGAATCTCCGTGACCACAGGCCAGACATCGCCGGCGGCCACAAGTGACAAAGCATCGACCACCTCGCTATGCGTTACATAGCGGCTGCCGAGCAAGTCCTGCTCTTTCATCAACATGGAATGTGAATCTGCCTGAAACGGCTCGCCGCTCCCGCCCAATGTGATGAGCCTGCCACGTCGACCCAAAGCTTTTGCTCCCGCTTCGAGAGTTGATGAAGACGAGACAAAATCGATGGCTACATCAACACCATCACCACCGGTCAATTCTAGAAGAGCATCGGTAACGTTTTCAGCGGTTGCATCCACTATCTCGTCTGCACCGGCCTCTCGACAAGCATCAAACTTGTTGGTAGCAAGATCAATCGCGATGACTCGTGTGCCTGCCCAATGCGCCATCATTAGCATGTGAATACCAAGTCCACCGCCCGCCCCGAATACAGCAATTGTCTCACCGGCTTTAACACAACCTCGCTTAAGCACCTTGAGGGGCGTGGCTAAAGCATCGGTAATCACCCCAATCTCGGCGGGATACGTCTTGTAATCAAGCCCTTCCGGTAATGAAATAAAGTTCGAGCTTGGTAACTTGATGTATTCAGCATAACCGCCATCACAATCCTTTCCAACGTTTCCTTGGCTCGCATCACAAAGAGGTTCTAAGTCAGAAAGACACCATCGACAATGACCACAATTAAGATAGTAATACGCAGTCACCGGCGTACCCACTTCGAGATTGTTCACCCCCGGGCCGACTTCCACGATTTCCCCGGTAATCTCGTGACCGATAATCCGTGGGAATTTTGCTGGCAGCCGCCCAGCTTTCACATGCTGAATGGTGAGACCGGAGCCACAAGCCAACACCTTGGCAACGGCTTCTCCTGGACCTGAAATCGGGTCAGGAACGACATCAAACACGAACGAAGAATTCGCTGCTCTTAATACCATGGCTTTCATTGGCGTTCTCCGATGCTGCCCTCTTAAAACATGAAGCTTGCAGCCTTCAACAACAACGTTCGGTTAACGCCATCTGAATGCAGAAATGCTGCTGTATCACGCATCAGTTTTTCTAAACCAATCTCTCGCATGTAGCCAGAACCGCCGTGAATTTCAGACGCCCAAGTTACGATCTTCCAAGCGGCCTGCGTTGCAAAAACTTTGGGCAATGCACCCAATGTTCGATCCCAGCCCTGATCCTGATGATCTGCCGACCAAGCTGCGCGGTGAATGTAGCTTCGAGCTGCATCGTTCAGCATCCGCATTTCGGCAAGTTGAGCACGAATGCCGTCATGATCGATAAGGAGACTGCCACCCTGGTTCCGGGTCTTAGCCCATTCGACGGCACATTCATATGCAGCAACAGAAACGCCTAGCACAGTGGCTGCTGCATAGGCGTTGCTTTGAGGGAAGAAATCAACCAAAACTTGAAAACCTCGCCCGACTTCACCCACTACATCTTCGTCCGGCACAAAACAATCCTCGAAAATCAGTTCGGCATTATTGGCCAGTCGTTCACCCATCTTGTCGTGCACGCGACCAATCGAGAATCCCGGCGCGGCCCGCTCGATCAAAAAGCACGTCGACCCATCGAACAGGCTCTCGCCCTTCTCTGTCTGCGCGAAAACAAGATAGAGTCCTGCCCGGTTTCCATTTGAAATGAAGTGCTTCATTCCGTTTATAGTCCAGCCACCTTGACTCCGATGAGCCCGCGTCTGGAACGGTGCCGAATTTGGTATGAAATAGTTGGAGCCTGTCTCTGGTTCAGTAATTCCAATTGCTAACAAGCAACGCGAGTCATCGCGAAAACGAGATAGATATTTTTCTCTCTGCCCTGTTGTCATCGCTTTCTGAAAAATCTGAGCAAGTTTTAAGGTTTGCGCCATAACCACGGCGACTCCCATATCACCTTTTGCAATTTCCTCTATGACCATCGCAGTAGTCAGTGAATCAGCCCCCATCCCACCCCACTCCTCGGAAAGCGTCATCGTGCGGATCCCGACCCGATCCGTCTGGTCAATGATTTCCCAAGAAAAACAATCAGCGGGGTCAGCCTGTCGATCCAATTCTGCTGCTACGGGTGTGACTGACTCGGCAACAAACTTTCGCACCGTTTCCAGAATCAATCTTTGCTCATCTGTCTGTACGAATACTTCACTCATATCGCTAACCCGGTTCTACATTTAAAGACTGTTAAAGCCAATAATTACCCAAGATATAGGCCACCTTCAACTATCTAGCTGTGCCCAAAAGAAAGGTATGCAGTTTATCAATTGATCGCAGCTCAGCTCGTAATTTTGAAAAAATCGATCAGAAGCGGAGGGTTCAGCATGGCCTATAGATCTATTAATCGGGAGAGGCTGCTAGCTACTTTGCTTCCGGAAGATACTTGAAATATCAACCTTCAGATGCCCCCAGAGGATGGCGGGTAAGGCAATTAATATGTCCCACAGCGCATCCCACCCCCCCTTCAATGTGACAGGGACCATAATCCAGGGGACCGCCGTAATAATTCGTTTTCTCTCCACGAAATTCAGTTTCGGCCGATCCCGCAACACCTTATCAATGAGATGAGAATATGCCCAGTCACACCGGTAAACCACTTCGCCCTTCGGGTTAATCACGTAGACCATGTTGGGAAACGACCCATATGCCTGATGCATGCTGCCATCCAGATCGTCCACTAGAACCCGCCTTGCCTCTCCGTATTCCTGCTGCATTTCTCGGGCAACCGAGATTTTTTCTCCCATGGTCTGATGAGGCCCCCGGCGAGTCCCAGGATGAGCCTCCCGAATATAAATGACGAGAAACTGAACATCTGGGTACTTCTGCACCACCCGCTTTATTGGATTAATATTTTTAACGTACATCGGACAAGTCAGACTTCCTGTCTCCAGGACAAGCCACTGCCCTTTGAAATCGGTCAACTTTGCTTCCTCTCCATCTAGGGAACGCAATGTGAAATCCAGCATTTCTTCTCCAGGCGTCGGGCCAGAGAAGCTACCGTAATCATAATTCGACGTACTGAAACGCTTGTAGTTGTATGCCGCCATAAATAAGCTACTTCATCGTAAGCGTGGAGGAAAAACTATTTAGTTTGCCAAACTGCCGTAAGAGGATATCGCGCTTATAGGATTGTCGTTATTCTGCTAACTTCCGGTCAATTCCCACTGCGACTTCGATTGCTTTACAAACCGCAGATGTATCCAAATGCCCATAGCCAAGCGCCATCGCAGAATTCATCTTTTGCAAAGACGAGGCATATAAGTCAATCGGTGCTTTTATGTTCGCTGCGAAATCAGTAATGATGTCTGAGTCCTTCTCGTAGATAGCAAACATGGTGCCACCACCCTCTCTGTAGTCTGACTTCGCCATCATTGCACCACGAATATCAAACATTTTTGAACCGCCGGCCCCAGATTTAAGGACTTTATAGATCAATTCCGGATCAAGACCTGCTTTTTGACCCATAACCATGCATTCAGCAGCGGCCGTCGTGTGAACATGCACCAGATAATTAGCCAACAGTTTCATTTTTGTTCCATTGCCAACTTTACCAACGAAGTAGTTCGTCGCGGTAAATCCCTCGAAGACAGGAAGATACTTTTTGTATGCTTCTTCGTCGCCACTTGCATAAATAGAAGCTGTCATCCCAACAAGCATCGAGGGTGTACCACTAATTGGACAATCCAGCATTATTTTGCTTTTGGCTTTAAGCTTCTGATGAATACTTAATTTGTCTTCCAGTGCCAAGGTACTGGTTTCAGCAATAACCTGGTTCGTTTTCTGGATCTTAACTATTTCAGCTATTGCTGCCTCAAGAGCAGTCATATTGGGTAACGAGGTAATTAAGATATCTGCCATATCAGCTACTTCGATCGTTGATTGCGTCACGACCATACCGACTTCACTTAAAGGTTCCATTCTTTCAGCTTCGACGTCAAAACCCGCTACCGAGAATCTCTTACTAAGAAGGATGCGGGCGATATTGCCACCCATAGGGCCAAGGCCAATTATCCCAACCGTTATATCCATTTCTCTCGCTCCAAATCTTTCTGATGGAGGTTTATGATTCTTTTCAAAATCTCACCAATCCTTATCAGGCATAGTCAAAACAGCCTCGACTATCCTGTCACCCCCTCCACGATCACCAACTCGTTTTCCCCAACACCCCCGAGTCGAAATTGTCGAGCGCTTTGGTATTCTTTAGAGTGATAACAGGCCAATACCGCTTCCATAGACGGAAATTCGATCACTGCATGGCGTTCGAATTTCTTCGTTCCTTCCAAAACTTCATAATGTCCTCCCCGCACCAATATTCGACCACCGTGCTCATCTATAACTGGCGCAATCGGATCGGTGTATTTCTTGTATTGGACTGGGTCGTTGATTTTTGCGCGTGCTATCCAATAAGCGGACATAGTCGTTTCTCCATAGTTTATTGTCACCCGAATAGCATTTGAAACCCTACCTAAAAGGGACCGGCAATGCTCAATAAGAATCTGGGCCGTTTAGGAATCTGTGTCATCTTAAACGTAGGGTAACAACGCCATGGTGAAATTCTCCTGCGAAAAATATCGCAGCTCATAGCTACGATTAATGCACTGAGACAGTTAGCAGTTTTCTCCTCGACTCTCAAGGATTGAACTGCCCGAGTCAAAATCTTAGCAACCACGTCTGAGATGCCTGTACGATACTAGGTAAATTTCTCTTAATAGTGCAACTACACGAAAACAACTGTAGAGATTGTGTTCTGACTTGGGTTCTGTTACACGTTTACCCTTAAGATATTCTATATACTGTTTGTAGATTAACTGTGGGGAGGAAACGATCATGAGATATGGGACGGCTAATTTCGGCGTTACGGGGACTGACTGGCAGCAGAAAGTTAACTGGGATCGTTTACGGACTTACAGGTTAGAAAGCGCACGGGCACGTATGAAGGCCCACGGTTTGGGAGCAGTACTGTGCATGTACGATGAAAATGTGCGGTACATCACGAGCACCCTGACACCAGGCTGGAACCGACTCAAACCAGGCTTGCGCTACGCGATACTGTGCGGAGATGGCGCTCCTGTGTTGTTTGAACAAGGTGATATTGGCACGCAGATCAAAAGACATTCTCCCTGGATACCTGAAGAAAATGTTCGCTACTCTTACGCTTGGATCAAGGGCGCAGCTGGAACTGCTTCCACACAACAGGTAAAAAAATTTACTGGGGCAATCATAGAAGAAATGAAGCGCCATGGGGTCGGTGGGGAAAAACTTGGGGTTGACTTCATTGATATCAACATGATGAAGGCATTTGAAGAAGCCGGCATCCAATGGACTGATGGAATGAGCCCAATGATGGAAGCCCGTGCTGTAAAAAACGAAGACGAACAAGAATGCATGCGTATCGTTGGCGCCATTGGCGATGCAGCACACTATGAATGTATGAGATTTTTAAAGCCAGGTTTGACAGAAAACCAGGTTACAGCACATATCATGCAATATCTATATTCGATCCCCGGCATGGAAGATGTTGAAGACGTAATCGTCTCCTCAGGTCCGAATACCTGGCCAAACTGGCGTAACTTTACTGACCGCATTATTCAGCCAGGTGACATGGTTTTTATGGACTTGGCAGCGCTGACCTGGAATGGTTACAAGTCCTGTTACTACCGCACCTACTGTGTTGGGAGAGAACCCACCCAAGAGATGAAAAATACGTACCAGGAAGCGTACGACTGGCTATATGATTCGATTGGGGCGGTAAAAGTCGGCGCGACGACCCGGGACATCGCACTTAAATGGCCGTCGGCGAAAGAGGCATGGGGTTATGAAGAAGAAGACCAAGCAGCTGCCAACCTATGGGGGCACGGTCTCGGGCTTGCTCAATACGATCCGCCAGTAATCTCCCGCATTTGGTCTTTAGACCATCCGATTGAGATCAAAGCAGGCATGGTTTTTGCCCTTGAGACCCAGCACGGGAAAACTCATCGATACGGCGTTCGTATTGAGGAAATGTTGATCGTCCATGACGATGACGATCAAGTTGAAATTATTTCTAACTTTCCTGTGAAAGAGATTACGGCGGTTGAGGTCATGTGAATTGACAATCTCTCTGTTGTCAAATCAAGAACGTATCGAATGAGATGATCTGTCGGTCAATGCAACTATTCTCGTCATAGCCCCGTTCATATAAGTATGACCAATAACCAATTTGTCATTCCGTTGTCTGATGGAAAGGCCAAGAATCCTCGCCGCTTCGGACCAAAGGCCGCGAACCAAGCTCTGCTTGGCCAGTCTGGTCTGTGCACTCCAGGGGGATTTTGTCTCAGCGCGGAAGCATACCGAGCCCAACTTGACCACCTTGGTTTAACTGACATTGCTGACAAGGCCATTTCATTGAATTTTTTCGATGGAAGACAACAAATCTCCCAAATACGCATTGCCCTCTTTGGTGAGCCTATCAGTTCAGAGATACAAGAGCCGTTGTTGCGGGCGTACGACCGCTTAGTCTTGGACTCAGGAACATCCGTCGCAGTTCGCTCATCATCGATTATGGAAGACACTCAGGACGCATCATTTGCAGGACAGTTCCAGACTTTTCTAGGTATCGACACAGAAGAAGATTTCTTTACGGCCGTCCGCGCCTGCTGGGGGGCACTGTGGTCATCGCGCGCGCTTCGATACATGGAAAGCAAGGAGATAACGCCTCTTGATGCAGCCATGGCGGTACTTGTACAGCCTCTAGTCGATGCCATTTGCTCCGGTGGCGGCATGAGCCAGACTGCCGATGGCGGTATGAGCGTCACTGCCACCTGGGGCTTTGGTGAATCGATTGCGCAGGGGGAAGTAGTGCCAGATTTATACGGACTCGACGCCGACGGCATGCCGATTGAAGCGCTCCCTGGACGCAAAACGCACAGTATCCACTGTGCCCGACACCATGGGTCCCCGTCATCAACAAAGGTTGATAGTGAAAAAGCGTCGAAGCGCTGTCTCGATGACGAACAGCTCCGAGAACTGAGCCTCATCATGAAAAATGCTGAAAAGTTGATGGAGGGGCCCGTAGAAATCGAATGGGCGCTCGATACTGTGGGGTTCAAGGCATTGCAGGCGCGTCCTTTGCATGTTGGGCCGGTAAGTGTTCCCGATGAAATATGGTTGCAACACCCTAGCCTGCGCGGACAGCCAGGCGGAATTGGATGGGGAACCGGAAGAGCCTGTGTTATCAGTTGTGAGTGCGAACTTGGGCGCGTTGCTCCCGGTGATGTGCTTGTCACGAAAGTAGCCGGCCCGGCGTTAAGTCAGGTTCTGCCGCGCGTTTCAGGCGTCGTTGCGGAACTCGGCGGCAGTACGTCCCATCTGGCGTCACTCGCCCGTGAGCGAGGCATTCCCATGGTTCTTGGTGCACTTGATGTCACCAATGCAATTCCGGATGGCGCACAGGTGGGCGTAGACGGCGTGGCAGGACTGGTGCGCTGGATCCAGTAGATATCACCCGGCAGACAGAAAGGCAGCCAAAATTATCTATTAACAGTCCAGATTGATCTGATAAGGCGCATTTACCACCTTATTTCCTTGAATTCAACGGCAAATTTCCCGTGAATCAAACAATATCAAGCCGCCAGTTCAACTTTAACTCAGTCTCTGCATTTGTATTTATTGCGCTCGGCGCTTTGCTTTTCTTTATTGCGCCCTCACAAATTGATGAACCACTAATCAAAATTGGGTTTGGAACCAATCTTTCTCCTGAATTATTCCCACGGCTTGTCGCTATTTCTTTTTTTGGACTTGGCATTTGGCTCTTAATCGCCAGTTTTCAAATACGGCAACGAAACCAATTGCGCGAACTCGATCGGGAGGCCATTACCAATGTTGTCGTTACCCTGATCCTAATGGCCGGCTACGTCTACGTGATGGTCTATCTTGGCTTCGTAGTCGGGAGCACGCTTATGATTTTGGCCATGTCAACGTATTTCGGTAATCGTAATTTTTACTTAGCCGGGATAGTGGCCGTCGCTATTCCAGTAATTATTTTTATCTTATTCACCA
>ENA-UPTF01000614-UPTF01000614.1-marine-metagenome-genome-assembly--contig:-NODE-614-length-24397-cov-4.330222_pt1 | contig 24397 bp, 23 predicted proteins | sample MGYA00238166_ERZ767019 | MGnify/ENA primary metagenome ERZ767019 (study PRJEB28930, sample SAMN06266391) | marine metagenome | isolation source: Sea water from 250 m depth | place: Atlantic Ocean | study... | reverse complement strand
TTCTACGATTGGCTGTTTCGTTAGTTGCCATTTTTGAATCTTAATCGGTCGTTATGGATTGGGCAGAGTCTGTTTGCATCATATGGTGATCGTGTCTAGAAACTGGACGCAATATTAATGCTACAAGTAGAACCATGTCGATCCACACTACGGTAGCCAGACTGAGGTGCCCAGCGCGAGCCCAAACAGAAAATGCGGTCCATGGGTTAGCTGCCCCCATCAGCATTTGGGCGAAAATAAGAATAGCCGATCCTAAAGCTGCTGCACGCAGAGTTTTACTGGTATTCGGCAGGCGCCATACACGGTGCCCTGCCAAAAGTACCGCTATTACAGATGCTAATGACAACAATCTGTGCGACATGTGGATCCATGCAAGGCCCGATTTGGGGATGAGGTCAGGTCCACACAGTGGCCAAGAGGTACACACAGCTCCTGCATCTTTCCAGACAGCGTAAGAACCAGAAAGTAAAGCGACCAGAGACAAAATCGCTGCAGCCGCGGCGAGATTTAGTGCGCTCCGGTGTTCGTTACTGACTCTTCCCCATATCCAACGTGAACTATCGCCAATAGATCCATTTCTTGAATGCGAAGCAGCCACCAAAGCTAATACACCCAAGCAGACCACGATTTCAGCTAGAAATAGATGTGTAGTTCGAAGTGCCGGGTCTAGGTCGTTCAGTACCACCAAACCGCCTAGCATTCCAACTATGGCGATCAAACCAAGTTCCGCACTTGCGAGCCATGCTACGACTGATTCTGATCGGTGTCGGAGCCAAAGCCTTACAACTGCAGCTACGATTGTGAGGCCTAGTAATGTTCCAATTGAGCGGTGACTGTACTCCAACAATACATGATGTGGGCGTGGTATGGCGGTAGGTGACCCAGTCCATAATTTATCGATCGTTTGTTGATCTAATGGTGGTATCCATTGCCCATAGCAAGTGGGCCAATCTGGGCAGCCATCTCCTGAGCCAGTGACTCGAACTACTCCGCCAACTGTTATTTGAAGTATTGCACCCAAGACAGCTAATGAAAGCAGTAACAGTAGCAGTTTGTCTTTTACGATAGGAAACTTATCTGAAGTCGTATGTGACGAGTGCCGGTATGATTCCATTGTTATTTGACTTCCAATATTCAGATATTGACTTAGTTCAAACTGATATTTTTGGCAGGCGGGATTTTGCGTTAAAAACCCCTTTATCATGATCGCGCATAAGTGATAAAAATGGTGAGGAATTTGCTGTCGTTAATGACAAGGCAACGAGACTTTTCTCACGTAGTTACCGTTTACAGATACCTGTAGGCAATCAAGGTGGCATTAACAATTATTCGTTGGTCATATATCCGGGGAGGCCAACATGTTACTAGTGTAATTTGAGCGTCATTTGAGGTGGTCAGTTGGAGGTCTTCTTCATGCATCTGGCTGGTAGTTGTGACCCTATAAATGAACTCTGCATCGTTGGTCTGAAGATAAATGTCTACAGGGTCTTCTTTGATAAGGTCAGCAACTTCAGGTAGATGCCTGAATATGTTCCCTTCGCCTGCTGTGAAGCTCTCAAGATGTCCAAAGAACCAACCTTTCCCTTGTTGGCCAGGGTTTGGTGTTTCGGGGATATGTCCTACCGTGTTGTCTGGTGTTTCGTAAGATCGTTCATTTGCTACATCAATAATTCCTAGGTCGACCACTGTTGCGTCAACGTTAATAGAAGGAATTCTGATTCCAGTTGCTTTTGAATTGGGGTTAAAATTATGGAAAATATCGGTGGATAAAATTGGAATGAACTCGCCTGGAATGGTCGGGCCCCCATATGGATCTGAACCTGCCCACTCTGGTTGAGACCAGTACTTAGGATTTAACAGTGCACCAGGGTAAAGATCAGCGAATTGATCTTTATTAGCTCTTGGTTGAGCAAACGGGACGGGAGCTTTGCTTTTTACAGGGACCTCTGAGACAGCAGAAACCGATCGGCCTAAGTGGTTACCAAGAGATTTTTCCGGAATGCTGTAAGTGAATTTATCAGCGTCTGATCCTGAGCGTTCTCTGGAGTAGAAATACCAGCTGGCTGCAACTATGAGGATTAGACCCAATAGCGTAATTGCATATGAAGAAATTGCTAACGCTGAAAACCTTGATGGTTTACCAGTCGCAGGAATTGGTGTTTTAGCCATTTCTGTTCTTCCATGTAATTCAATGTTCAATTTGAATTACACGAAAGAATACTAGCGGACTCTAGCGCCTTTGTGGATGTCCTCGCCTAAATGGATTTCTCCGTTTCGGATTTTTAAATTGAAATCGCACTCTGGATTGGTGCATACCCAAGCCTTATAGTGCACAGGGGCTCCCTGAGCGCCGAAATCAGACAAAGGCACCAAAACCCCTCCTACGTTACACGCCATACATTCCGGCCAATTGTTTGAATCCAAATTCTTACCGCTCCTCTTGTTACCCACTTCGAAAAAGGAAGTATTTCAATTTTTCTTTTGGCATTTTTAGGCGTTCTAGGTGAATACCAATAATGCCAGACACGTTTATCCTTGACCATTCAGCATACTACTATCCGACGGTCGGGAAAAACACTGACTTTAGCGTTACATTGAACATATTGGCATGATTATTCTAGGAATTGAAACAAGTTGTGATGAGACATCCGTTGGGGTGGTTGACGGGGATGGCTTTGCGTTAGCTAACGTGGTAGCTACACAGGTTGATGTTCACGCCCGGTACGGCGGGATTGTCCCGGAAGTAGCGTCGCGCCAGCATGTTTTAGATATTCGCCCTGTTTGTGAACAAGCTATTTTGGAGTCAGGGATTGATTGGAGCGATATTGATGCAGTAGGAGTTACATATGGTCCGGGACTTGCTGGCTCTTTAATCACCGGATTGAATTTCTCAAAAGCCCTTTCATCTGCGATTGGGGTGCCATTGATTGGAGTCAATCATTTAGAAGGACATGTTTACGGGGCTTGGATCAGGACTCAAAAAAACGATCTCCAAACTTTCCAGCAATATGTCGGTGAAAAGTTAATTATGTGTCTTATTGTGTCGGGGGGACATACTGAACTCGTCCTACTAGAAGACCATGGTAGGTTTAGGTTATTAGGTGAAACTCGAGACGATGCCGCAGGTGAAGCTTTTGATAAGGCAGCGCGTGTACTAGGCCTTCGTTATCCCGGCGGTCCTGAAATACAGCGGGTAGCTCAAAATGCTCCGACGATTGAGTCGTTACCAAGAGCGTGGATGAAAGGGACAGATGATTTTTCATTTAGTGGGCTTAAAACAGCCACGCTCAATCGTGCCCGTTCACTAGGAATATACCCACAAGGTAATTCTCTTAAGGAAGTTGACGATACGATCATTGCTGGTCTCGCAAAAGCATTTCAAGATTCAGCTGTGGATGTTTTGGTGACCAAAACGGTGGAGGCGGCTGTGCGGGAGGATTGTGCGGGCATTGTGTTAGTGGGTGGAGTGGCGGCGAATAAAGCTTTGCGTGAAACCCTCGTGAAGAAATCGCCGCTTCCTGTTGGTATACCGCCTTTTGAGTTTTGTACTGATAACGGAGCAATGATTGCTATGGCCGGCCTTATCAACTATCGCTTAGGTAGGCGTGATCAATGGGATTTGGATGTGACACCCAACCTGAGGATTGGTAGCGTCATTTAGATCTGATTGGATGGGTAGTTGCGAAAAGGGGACCCGATTCGTCTTGGTACGAGGCGTCGTCTTGTATCCTCTACTTCCTCAAGAAACTTCACAGCTTCCGACAATTTATTGCCAACCTCGCCGCTGACTTTTCCTGCCGTGGTTTGGAATTCAATATGAACTCCGTCTGGACGTAACCAATAATCGGCTATCAAAATCAGTGAAATTAATGCCACAGTCAGGGAAGCTATGATCCCAGGGATGGAATTTGGTGTAACTTGCCAGACGCCGATAGCACTGAATAATCCAATGATGCCCCATACAGCGCTTCTACGGGCTCGCGGGCGCTTGAAGATCTGGATTGACGAAATATCTTGGATCTGGATCGATGAATACACAACCGTTGATCGTGAATCCCGGGTATATATGATCCTGTTGTGAGTGAGCTGAAATCCTCCGTCATCACCTGAATTAAGTTTAGATATGACCCGCTCACCTGGTAATAGCTGATGGTTTATCAGTGAAGAATCGTTGGATGTTTGGTTAATGCCGGTGCCAAATTTTTCATCGCTTTCTTGGATTTTATCGTTGTCCATACATGTAATGCTATCTCAGGTTAGAGATATCGGGTTTTAACCTCCGCATGACTTTTTATTGCAAGTGATTTGTAATGTTTAGGCAATAGCGTAGGTTTTGGATGTATTTTGAGTTATGACTCATCAAGTTCCTGTAACCATTTAGTCACATGGTTAGACGAATTGAATCCCTTTTTTTTGTAACTTGATTGAGTTGAATTAGCTTTGGATATTAGGAATGTTTGATCAGGACTAATCACTATCCGCTAATCTAATTTGTCATTCTTATGTGCGGCCACGAAGGCGCGCGCTTCTCCTAACATTAACTCTGCGATACCAATCCCCGTTGTTAGATCACCCCCGGCAGTTTTACCTGCGGCTCTTGCTCGTGTCTCCACATCAAGTGTGGCGGCAACACGATCAGGATGATTGGGTTCACCAGGGTGACCGAGTGATTGGGCGAAATCGTGTGGACCACCTGTCACACCAGTAAGGCCAGGGACGGCAAGGATATCGTTGAGGTTATCCCACGCCTTTTTGTCTTCTATTTGTGCAACTACAAGCATATTTTCATTTGACCATTTGGCGAATCCCAGCTTGCCTCCGTACTTCTCATCTAGAACGGTCTGATCATTGAATTCTGTACCTCTGCCCCCGCCCCACGATCGTTTGCCTTCCACTGGGAAGAGACATGCATCGGCCAGCGCCTGAGCCTCTTCACCCGAGTTAATGTGAGGGCCGGTAACTCCCTGAATTCCGCGGTCGAGATACAGATTGATCTGGTAAGCAGCATTGTCTGGAACTCGTGCAATAACTGACATACCGTAGCCGTTTGCTGTACGGCATATATCGTCGATCGCCTCTTCCGGGAAGCCACCATGTTCGCCATCTATCGATATAGCGTCGAAGCCGACATGCGCTGCCATTTCGATCATGTACAAAGCCGGATGTGCAAGTGCGAAAACTGTAGCTTTTCGGCCTTGTTTATTAGCTTCAATAATAGTGTTGTTGATCATGACGAAGGTCTCCTGTTGATGGAATTATTTTTTTTCGGAATTCGAGTTACTTGGTTGTTTCTCAAATATGTCGTTGTGAAATTTCTAATTTTCTGTTGGCTAATGATGTGTACGCTCCAGCCGGTTTATACCGTCGAAGAACAAGTTGTGAAGTCATCAGATTCCTCTTATTCTGCCTCCAGCCGAGGTTACTTTTGTTAGAGGCGGATGCGCTGCGATTTCTTTTTCATTGAGTTCAAGTCCTAAGCCGGGGGCATCAGTGAGTTCAACGTAACCGTTTTGTTGGCGGATAAACCCGTTTAGAACGGTGAAATAGTGTTCAGTGTAAAACTCAGCATGATACTCCTGAATTTCGAAATTGATGATCGATGCATCAAGGTGCATTTCTGCCATTGCTCCGACAGGTGAGCACACGTTGTGCGGAGCCATTGTTATATGTTTTGCTTCTGCGATGATAGCGATTTTCTTTAACTCAGTAATGCCACCGGCATTTGCTATGTCTGGCTGAAGCACGTCGACGGCATGCCTGTCGACTAATTCTGCGAATGGAAATTTAGTGTAGAGACGTTCGCCGGTTGCTATCGGGATGTTGACCTTATTTCGAACTTCCAGTAGTTCGGAGACCCGTTCTTGAGATACTGGCTCTTCGTAAAAAAGTGGTCGGTATTCTTCCAGGCGTTTTCCTATTTGAATTGCATTCATTACGTTGAACTTGGCGTGTGCTTCAACCAGGATGTCAACAAATGGTCCGACAGATTCTCTAACAGCGGCGACGCGTTCTTCGGCTAACTGAGATTCTTGGAGTGATAATTTATAAAAGTTGTCTTGGCCGAACGGATCGAACTTAAGGGCAGTGTAGCCCTTGTCGATGACGATCTTTGCTTCTTCTGCGTTTTGTTCTGGTGTGCCGGGGTTGGTATACCAACCATTTGCGTAAACTCGAATTTTTTTTCTGTGGGCACCCCCTAGTAACTTCCATACTGGTTGGTCTAGAAGCTTACCTTTAAGATCCCACAACGCGATGTCAATCCCTGACAGGGCCGTTGATGCTATCCGTCCGCCTCGTGCCTGGAAATCTTGATACAGATTTGTCCAATGGACTTCAGATTCCAGAGGGTCTTTACCGGATAGATGCTTTTGTACCATCGCTTCGATCATGGCCATTACGAGATCATCGTCTTCCATGGGTGATGCATCGCCGATACCAGAAATATTCGGATTGTCAGTGTTTAATATGACCAAAAGCCAGTTACGCTGAGCATTGTGGTGATTCGCTGAGAAGCGTCTGAATTCAACGTTTGTTATCGCTGGCATATCTAATTGGATCTTTTCTAGCTTTTTCTAAATAGTGTATTGGGCGGGGAGTATACGCTGGTTTTGTCGGCATGTTGGTAACTGAAACATCCTATTTGATCGATACACGGGAAACAGGTGCAGATATGATGTTGGCGGTTTGGTTTTCGGGCGTATTAAACGCTGACGAGGTGATTATTTTTGACTAACACGCTACGCCTGTGGGCACTTTCTGATACTCATGTTGGGACCGATATAAAATTCGGCAGACGTTCGCTTGAAGAGGTGATCCAGCATGCCGAAGCATGGCCAAATCGACCGGAGCAATCAGGGGGTTTCGATATTGCTTTGAACCTTGGTGATTTTTCGGGGTCTCAGTTACCTCCCGATGATGAAGAAGGTGAACTGGTTGTTTCTCAATATGCGTCTGCTAAGTATCACGGCAGAGAGCATTTCTACGATGTGATTGGCAACCATGATGCTTCTGGTGCCGAAGAGCCAACGCAGTGGTGGTTTAAGAAATGGATAGACCCTGTGGGCAGTAACCCGGAATTTTCGCAAGTCGATAATTCCAAGAGACCATACCCGACAACAGGGACGTGGGAAAATTATTCATTTGAAGTTGGCAACATAGTTTTTTTGATGCTTGCTGACCGAAATGATGGTGGCCCACCTATCGGGAGGGGTGAGTTTGGTGGATATCCTGCAGGTGCTATTTCAGAGGAGACTTTTCAGTGGTGGGTTCAGAAGGTATCGGAGAACAAAGATAAGATTGTTGTCACTGCTCACCACCACATGGTCAAGGGAACCACAGTTGCATCGGGATTAAATGAAGGCTGTGATCAGGGTTATCACGGCCGTATGCCAGATGGAGGAGCTCCAGGTTCATCGTTCATATATTGGGTTGGTGGTCAAAAGGATTCTGGCCGGTTAGAGGATCACTTGGCCAAAAATGAACCGGCAATAGATTTGTGGCTTGGCGCACATACTCACACTCATCCAGATGACACAACAGGTGGTCGGACTCATATAGAGCGTAAATGGGGTGCGAATTTTGTGAATGTATCAGCGATAACTAAGTATCACGGCAAACGGAATTCGATTCCGATGAGCCGTTTTTTTACTTTCACTGAAGGTAGTGACGAAGTTCGGGTGCAGTGTTACCTGCATACTGATCAATATGCAGAACAGGGGTGGTACGAACCATCAGAGCGTACACTCAAGCTTCGCCATCAATTTGAGATGTGAAGTTGGTTAAATTAGCTGAGCGTGTTTCATTGCTGCTTTTATAATTTTTCTGTCTTCGTTTGAAACCGAACGGTTGGGCAATCGTGGCGCTCCGCCGTCGTATCCAAGCAAATCTAGCGCAGCCTTAATTCCTGCTGCACCATGATCCAAAATCTGATGGTCTGCTTCGACGATTCGACTGTGAATTGCTTGAGCCGCTGCCAAATCGCCTTTCATCACGTTGGAAATAATCTCGTGACACTGGGCTGGAGCAACGTTACCGAACATCAGACATGCGCCATTTGCTCCAATGGCACTCATCGCTAGTAGAAGAAGTCCGTTGCCAAGCCAGAACGGTTTTTCGGTAGTCACGAAGTTACGAACACGAGCTTCGAATCGAACATTCCCCGAGGCGATGTATCCGAATACATTGTCCATATCAACAAGGTCACCGATGACTTCTGCTTTTTCTCCGATAGGTGCATCGCCGCCGGCGAACATGCCAGGAGCCATTTGGTGAATAATGACAACCGGTGCTGAGACACGCGGCACTACCTGCTCGAAGTATTTTGTAACGAATTTGGTTAGACGAGGGATTCGTATACGGATCATTTCCGCTCCAGCATCAACTAATGCTTCTGCGGTACGGATCGAATCCGAGACCGATGAACTGTCGACTCCTCCTATGATGAATTTGTTACCGTTTCGGGCGTTGTTCACTGTACGGACAATCTCAAATCGCTCGACCTCAGAGAGGAATTGCTCTTCGCCGTTTTCCGAGTTCAGCACAAAGCCCGAAAGTGGTGTTTTTACCCATTTATCGACATTGCGTTCGATAGCTGCATGATCGACCGAATCATCTGCTTTGAATGGTGTAGGGCTCGGAGCAACGATTATGGGGTTAGAAGTTGGTATAGGCATAAGAATTGGGTTTTTGGATAGTGGATCAAAACAAAAAATTCAGTGTCAGTATGATTTATCTAATTTTGGAGTTCAATGAGTTTTTAGGTTCGCCGTAAAAAATACAGCGCAGCGACGGTCGCGTTTGACTTGGAATTCCAACTTTAATGGACTAAAACCATTTATAAATTCTGACCAATTTCAACCTTTGATTTATTGGTCGATTACTGAGCCGTCAGCATGGAGTCTTGTAACAACTTCACGGGGCGTTTCAGGGCACATTTCTATGGCGTTTGGTTTTAATTCGAGTCCAATTCCTGGAGCGTCAGATATTGTCAGGTAACCATTTCCATCATGCTGAGCCATTCCTGTAACCATGTTATTTTTTGGCGCGGCATCTTCACCGATCGGGTATTCCTGAAGTGCGAAGTTGGGAGCTGTAGCAGCGATCTGTAAGCACGCTGCTGTCGAGACTGGAGAAAGAGGATTATGTGGAACAACGCCGACATGACGGGCTTCAGCCAGGGCAGATATTTTCCTTGCTCCAGATATTCCACCGACCAGACACACATCGGGTCGCACGTATTGTACGGCGTTACGGGACAGTGCCATCTCGAATTCCCATATCGATGAGAATCTCTCACCGGTAGCGATAGGGATGTTAATTTTATCGGCTACATATGCCATCTCGTCGAAATTATCCGGCGTCACCGGGTCTTCAAAGAAGTAGGGATGGAATTCCTCTATACCAAGCCCTAGTTGCACTGCTTCAGTAGGGGTCATACGTCGGTGGATTTCTATACACAGATCCACACCAGTGCCGACTGCGTCCCGATAGCCCCTCACGGTCTCTATTGCGTCGCCGATCTTGTCTGCATGGGTTTTAAAGTAAGGTACATCTCGTTTTTCATCTAAAAATGGTGTGAGGTGACCGACTGCTGTGAATCCCTGTTCTTTTGCGTTGACGATGCCTTTGGTCAGAACCTGGGTCGTGTCACCAAATACATGGTAGTAGACACGTGCTTTGTCTCGAACTTTGCCACCCAAAAGTTGATGGACTGGGGTGTCGAAATACTTGCCCATGATGTCCCAAAGCGCAATATCGATTGCGCTCAGGGCACCCATTATTGCCGCACCTCTGAAGTGTGAGAAGCGGTACATGTATTGCCAATGATGTTCTATGCGTAGTGGATCCTCTCCGACTAGATAGCGCCCGTACTTCTCGATAGCTGACTTTGATGCTTCTAGATAGCCCCACGCTCCCGATTCACCTAATCCGCTGATGCCTGCATCGGTCTCGATCTTGACCAACAGATAACGATCCAACATCAACGGTGTAACTTTTGTAATTTTCATAATGTGAAACCAGCTTAATATTCATGTCTATTTTTGGGGTTGTGACTGCTAGATAGTAGCTGCTTTAAAGGAGCAGATCGATAGTAACCTCCTAAAATCGTTTTCGCTATGGAGATTAATCAGGAGAAAGATGTCGCTTCGTTTGGTGGAAGATGTTTACTAAGCTCGTCTAAGTTCTTTGGAAAGAATTAAAGCTATGCCGGCTACTGGAGTTCCAAATGCGGCGCTGATTACCAATGCTTCTTCATTGCCGAGCCATTCAGCTACGGCACCTCCGAACAGCCAGCCTAATGGGAATGTGTTGATTGCGATCACATACAGACTCATCACGCGACCTCGCATTTTTTCAATTGAAGCTTGCTGGAACATCGTCAGTACTGCGGTTACCCACGGCATGGAGATTAAACCCATGAAAAATAAGGCTCCCAAGCTCAGGGGGATTGAGCGTGAGAAACCGAATACAATCATTCCGATGTCCCAAACAACGCCCATCGATAACATTACGTACGCGTGTCGACGATGGATTCCGTATACAGATATAAACACTGCACCAATTAGCATTCCGGCTCCAAATACCCCGCCCATCAATCCGAATCCAGTTGGCCCGATTTTTAGGATGTCTACGGCGTAAGTAGGCATCACAGCGAAAATGGCACTTCCAAATAAATTTTGAGCAATTACTAGTAGTGTTAGCCATAGAAGTGGTGGAGTATTTCGAGCGTATTGAAGACCTTCAACCATTTGGGTGAAAAGTGCAAATTTGGTCGGTTTGCTTGAGTTTTCAATCCGATTTGGCTCTTTTACTCGCGTCAGCAAAAGCAGTCCGAAAAAATTCCCTACAACGATGAGCCAAAACACAGTATCTGCCCCTGATACTGCGATGATGAAACCCACGATCATCGGACCAAGCATTTCTCCCGTTGTATAGGCGACAGATAAGATTCCATTGGCATTAGACAATTTATCTGAGTGGACGATGTCAGCTACCAGTGCAAAGAATGCTGGTCCGTAAAGTGCTCCGCCGATGGCTCCTATTAGTGAAACTGCGATCATATGCCATGCTACTAGGAGCTCGTTAGTGATCAGAATGGCGGTAGTACCTGAGGCTAGTGCGAACAAACAGAGTGAACCGACCATCAGATTTTTACGGCCGAAACGATCTGAAATCACACCACCTACTAGAGCGAAAAATAAAAATGGAATTGCGCGAGCTCCCGCCACAACTCCAACCCATAGTTGCGATTGAGTCATCTCAAAAATCACCCAGGAATTAGCTGAACCTCGCATGAAAATCGCTAAGTCGAACAGGCCCTGACTAATTACGAGCGTACGGAATTGAGCGTCGGAAAGAAGTTCCGTTGTTTTTGGATTAAATTTCAACAATTATGAAAGGGCGAAGACGAGGCGCTCAAGGACAATTGCAACTCCGTTATCGTCGTTTGAGGCTGTACGGTATTTAGCGATGCTTTTTATTTCGGGGATTGCGTTTTCAACGGCGACAGACCAACCAGAGTCTTGGATAAGGTCTATATCAACGAAATCATCGCCGAAGGAAAGTACATCTGCAAGAGAGATTCTTGCACTTTTAAGTAAACAGGCGGCCGCCTTGGATTTAGTCGCTTCTATAGGTACCACGTTTAAAAATAATTCGCTTCCTGCGCGGAAAACAATTGTTCTATTAGATAGTTCTTGATCTAACTTGATTGCCAATGGTTCTAAGTTTCGATTTATGCCGTTGATTGAGATTTTCGCGGGACCTATTTTCATTGCTTTTTCAAAAGAGATGACCGTTGGAGAGGTCGTTTGGTCGAAAGCCCATAATTCTTCGATCATATCCTCGTTATTCACAGCGAATTGAGTTCCATCAACCTCTAGTGTTCTGTGCGCCCACGGAGCGTATTTTTCCGCAAGATCCCAGCATTTTCGGGCGTCATCCAGATCTATATTTATTTTTAGGTTTCCATTAAGACCTGCTCTTCCGCATGCAACCGTTCCGTTCATTTGTACAAGCGAAGATATTCGAAGAATGTCATTCCCAACTAGTGCTGGTAACACACGTTCAGGCCTTGAAGTCGCGATGATAATCGGGATGCCTAATTCGTATATGGCATGCAGTGCAACATGAGTACGATTGTCCAGTTGGCCCTTTGAGTTTAATGTTGTTTCGTCTAAATCAAGAGCAATCGCATTGGGAGTTTGAGTTGAAAAATCAGGAAGATTCAACAAGGACCTTCCTTTTCTATGGAACTTTGGTTACTCACTTCGAAATAAAGCGGGCCATTTAATCACCGCAATCAATGTAGCTGATAGTCCAATTCCACCAAGTACACCGATCATTGTTGCAGGTCCAGCTTCTTGCGATATCCAACCTCCGAATAACAAGCCTAGGGATAATCCGTATATACCGAGAGATCTAATTCCCATTACACGACCGCGGGTCTTTGCTGGTGCCGTTCGAAGTAGTGCGACCACCATTGCGACAAAGGTGATTCCTCCGCTAAATCCCCAAAGAAGCAAAAGCACTGTAAACAACCAGAGGGGCGGTGTGAGAGCTAACAACAGCATTAAGGCGTGCCAGGTGATTGAGCCGAGAATCATGATTCGACCGGGGTTGATTACGCTTTGTTTGATGCCAAGTAATGCGGCCCCTGACAACGCACCAGCAGAAGCAATGGCGGCTAGCAGGCCAATTCCGGTTCCGTTTTGGTTATACAGATCGCTACCAATAACTGCCATTAAGCCATTTACAAGTGGGAAAGCTGTGAACTCGATCAGGAATGAGAAGAAGATTAGTCCTGGCAGGAGAGGGCTCTCCTTTATGTAATGTAATCCTTCTTTAAATCCGCGCCATATGCTGGCAGTCTCGCTATCGGTTTTCACAGGTCTTGAATCGATTTTTATAGCAGTAATTGTTGCCATTAGATAAAGCACGGTTATTGTGATGTAAGCCCAGTCGAGTCCAAGTAGTTCGAGTAGGGTGCCGCCTACGATAGATCCAACTACTCTTGCACCATCTAATGTTGATCTTGAGAGTCCTATAGCTCCATGCAAGGCATGGGAAGGCACCGCGTCGGCGGTCAATGTCTGGATTAATATGAGATCGAGCATCCGCACCATGCTGCCGGCAGTGACGATTGCATATGCGTGCCACAATTCGAGTTTATCCGTAATTATTAGCGTCGTTAGGGTTATGGCTAGTGCGACACCAAAGACTCTCACTCCCACTTGTAGTAACTTGCGGTTGAACCGATCCACCATCAACCCATAAAGAGGACCGAAGAGAGTGCCGGCGAATTTTACAGCGCCTATCAGTCCGACTAATAGTGGGGAGTTAGTGTCTCGCAAAACAAATATTGCGAGCACTATTATTTCCATTTCCATAGCCCATAAGCTGAGCGCTTCTGTTGGCCAAACGAATTTGTAGTCACCATACCTCAGAACTTTAAACGGGTTGAGGCTGGACTTCCCGACATTGGCAAGGTCGTTAGACGGTGTGCTGTAATCATGGCGGCTGGTATTTGGTCTGGAATCGGACATAGTGTTGATTTTGTCACGACAGCGTTTTGCTTACCGTTACCAAATTATCGAGCGTTCCTGAGTTCCGGAGTCATGATTATTGCTGATCCTGCCACAATAAGCCCGCCTACCACTCCAATAAACATGGTTGTCTGGATACCCCATGCTTCAATTCCAATTCCACCCACAACCCATCCGAGTTGGTGGGTAAGCACGACCATGAAATAAAGACTCATCACACGCCCGCGCATTTTTTCTGATGACGCAGTTTGAAGCAAAACAGGTACGGAGATCATCCATGCTGAAAACGCCAAACCTAGCAAAACCATGGCCAATCCCGAAATGAGGATGTTTGGGGCTATTGCGAATAACGAGACCGCGCTGTTGAACATTAGTAATGCAAATATCAGGAGAAAGCCCTTTCGGATATGTTTGCTCAGGATAAACAGTGCCAATGATCCGATTAGTGCGCCTACACCGTTTAACCCGAGTATTACCCCGTATCCAACCTCACCCAATCCTAAGACTTCCTGCACTTTAACCGGTATCGCAGGTTGGTACATTCCCATGAATAACGCTCCTGAGCCAACGATGAGCAATGCTCTAATGATCGGGGTTTGAGAGGCATATTTGATGCCCTCTTTTATATCCGCGAGGATGTTCCTGCCACTTGCGATTGGCATGTGTCGTGTTTTTACAGCGAAAATCATTATCGCTGACAGCATGTACAACGCAGCAAGAACAAAAAAAGCGATGTCGTACCCAAGCAGTAATAAAGCTCCGCCAACACTTGGTCCTGCGATCGTCGCGGTCATAGATATACCCGTATTGAGGCTCGATGCGGAAATTAGGCGTTCACGCCCAACGACGTCTAAAGCGAACGCCTGACTTGTTGGGTTGTGTAAGGCGAACATGGCGCCTGTCATGAGCGAAATTGGGATTAAATGCCACCATTGGAACAGGTTTGTTGTTAGAAGCAGCGCGGTAAGCAATGCCATCGATGCAATAACCAATTTCGTTCGCCACAGCAGTTGCCATCTTTCGGTTCTATCTGCTAGGGCACCACCTATCAACGATATGGATATAATCGCAATGCCCGGCATAGCGTTGATTAGGCCCATTAAGGTTGCTGAGTCAGTCTTATCCAAGACGATCCATGCTTGGGCCATGTTCCTCACCTGGTATCCCGCAAATGTGGCAAGGTTCGAGAGAACCAGTAGTCGATAGTCGCGTATCGACAGGATGCTGAATGGGCCATGTCCATCGGGCAGGTTTTTTGGGCCTGCAGTTACGCTCGATGTTTTTGATTCACTAGCAGTATTCGCTACTTGCGATTTTTTTTGCATTGAAAACTTGTTGGATTTGGTATCCGTATGAAGCGCAGTTGCTCTTCATCGTTGGTCATGAATGAAAATAAAGGTGCGACAGTAATCTTGGTTGGCTATTTTCTTACGATAAATGGTTCGAGTAGAGATTCATTTATCTCTACTCCAATGCCAGGCCTGTCAGGCAACACGAATCCTCCGTCCGCGTATTTCCACCCAGTGTCTGAAGCCTTATCTAGCCTGTCTGACAGACCTCCCTGGAACTCTTGCAAATAGTCTTCTGATGCGACTGCTGCACATTGCAGTGTTGCTGCCTGAAATACCGACACACCGCTCCCCATGTGTGGCGTAGTAGGTATGCCATATTGAGAGGCAATTTGCATTTGAATCATGTAATCACTGAATCCCGTTCGCCCTATATCAGGCTGATAAACGTCTAATGCACGTGGTTCTTGCACCCATGACTCCATTTGATAACGAGTTCTGAAGTGCTCGCCAAGTGCTATTGGAGCGCCGGGCTTATTCACGAGGATTTGATGACCGGTCAGATCTTCAGGTTGTAATGGGCACTCAAAAAAGCGTACATTTCTTTGCCCGTATTCTCTTTTACCCAATTCTGCTGATTCGGGTGAGCACATCCATAATGTGTCTACCATCCATTGTTCCAGATCAGGAGATCCCTCGATAAGGCCATCTAGTTCATCTATACCTTTACTCACGTCGCCTGTCAGGAAAATTTTTGCACCCTTCAGCCCAGTGTCTATCCATGAGTTAACGTGATTCGATCGTTCTTGCAGGGTGGAACGGCGTATCCCCGATAGATAAACGTCGAATCTAGGCCTTGGATTAGGCGCTAGTAGTGCAGCTACTGGAGACTGTTCACGCTTTCCAATAGCGTCCCAGACGGCGATATCGATCGCTGCGAGGGCATCTAGCCAGTAACCCGACGAGTAACCTCGGCCACGTTGTGTGTCATACTGGAAATTCCATAAGGCTGCAGGCGATTCGAATTCTTGGCCATTAATCATTTGTGCCAGCAGGTCATTAATGATTATGCATACGATCTCTGGGCCTATTCCAGAGTTTGCTTCGCCCCAGCCTATGGTTCCATCGGATAACGTGACCTTGACCAGTGGGGTCTCAATGTAGCGAGCATAGACGGTTTGCCATCCTTGTTTGAATTCAAAGCGATCAGTTTGTCTATCTCCCTCGTTCGCACGGTATGACTCCCAGTAAGAAGCGGTGTTCTTAAAGGCAAGATGAATAGATTCGATTGATTGAATTGAGAAACTTGTATTGACGGGCATCTTGTTCCGATTTGAATATTTGGTTATGCATTATTCAACAGGAAATATACTCGAAATTCATCTATTTTCCGTACAGTTTTGTGGTGATAATCCAGCTACCGGGAACCGTGTTCAAAACAGGTTAGTGAACGTTGACTTTTTATGAGTCGCGTGTATATTTCGTTGATGATCACGTAGCAGTGCTGCAGAGATTGTTTCTGCTTGCCAGACTACACGACAAGGCAAATACGAAAATATGGCATGGTAGATAGCAGTTGGGAAGTTGGTCTTTCGTACTCAAATCTACCGAGGTTAAATCGCTAATCCGGCGAGCACAGGTTCACCAGAAAGCGACCTAGCCGACGAAGCCTACATATGGAGCCTTGCGGGAGGAAAATATAATGGATCTTAGTTTGAACAAGCGATGGGCTCCAGTGCTATTGGCACTGGCTGGCTTGCTTGTCGTTGCTGGAATCGCCTGTGGTAGCGATGATAGCGCCGATGACACAGTTGCCGCTCCAGCCGCTCCAGCCGCTCCAGCCGCTCCTAAAGCAGCTGAAAAAGCAGGCGCAGCAGCAGCAGCTAAAGAAGCAGCCCCAGCAGCGAAAGCTGAAGCAGCAAAAGCCGGAGGCAAGAGTGAAGCAGCAGCAGCTGCCAAGCCTGCCGCAACGGTAGCCAAAGCCGCCTCAGCAAAAGCAACAACGGCTCCGACCGCTAGTGGTGGGCCTGAGGGCGAACTCGTCCGAGCTTTCACTACGGTTGAGTCTGTTTATGGAATTGGTTATGTTGGTCCGTATCGCGGATCAGCTACTAACCAGATTGGTGGTATCGAAGAGGCTCTCTTCAATTTCGAAGATGGTTCCCCGATGAACCCCTTCCTGGTTGACACATGGGACATTGACGCAGCGGGCACACGTGCTCGCATGACGCTCAAGTCAGGCTTGAAGTGGCAGAGTCCCATTGGTTACGAAGACGAGGACTTCGGTGAGCTGAATGCCGCAGAACTCGTTGAGTGGTTCAACCGCTCTAACGCAACGACAAACCCCGAATCTACTTATGGTGACGGTGGTGACTTTGCTGCGATCTTCCTCGAGGCAAAGGCGATTGATGATCTAACGATCGAAATCGGCCTTGTCGCTCCGGTTTACTACTGTCTCCCCGTATCTCAGTTCGGTTGTCTTTCAGCCGCACGTGGAGTACACAAGGTAACGTCAGCCGATACCCATGGTATTGACTGGGCCCGATCACACCACATTGGTACCGGCCCTTACGTACAGGGTGATGACTGTAAGCCTGGTGACCGCTGCTCAATGCATGCCGTTGACAGCCACTGGCGAACTACTGGTAACGTTGCAAAAATCACAGGAATTCAGGTTCCTGAGGCAACAACCCAGATCGCAATGTTGAAGAATGGCTCTATTGACATGGTCACGCTTGACTACAAGCTCCTTCCAGAGGTTGTAGCCGATGGCTTCAGGTTCCTAGAGACCATGCCTGGTGGATATGTTGGTCAGTCAATCTTGTTCCCGGGTCTTCTCTGGGAGCACTCTCACGCTCGAACGGCAGAGCCGCTTGCTCCGTGGGATGCCCCTCCGTACGCGGAAGACTATCCATGGATTGGTAACCCCTGGGGTGACCAGGGCAATACCTGTACAGATGGCGATGCCGACGGCCACGACCTCTGTGGCAATGCTCCTTACACGGACGACAATAACCCGGAAGGTATGGACGACATGGAGCAGGCTCGACTAGTTCGACTTGCCCTCTCGACCGCTATCGACCGTGGTGCCATCCTCAGTTCCTTGTTGAACGACCTTGGCACGCCGATCTACTCCGAGTACATGGGTCCTGAGTACCCTGGCTGGGATGCAGCTCGCCAGACCGGTTGTTTCGACTGGCTCGGTAATGACACAACCTGTTCTGGAACACAAGAGTCTGTTCCTTGGGAGATTGTTGATGGTGACCTCGACGTTGCCGGAGCACTTCTTACGACAGCTGGCTACCCACTGGTAGACGGTAAGCGCCAAGGATTTGGCGAGCTCGTACTGCAGGCTTACGCAGCAGAAGCAGGACCTGTTGGTCTTGAAGTTGCTGACACCATCATGTCTGACTGGACACGTCTCGGAATCGAGATTTCGGGTCTAGTTGAAGACTACGGTGGAGTTATAAGCCCACGCATGCGACAGCGAATTCAGTACCTGCCTGTTCTGAAGAACGGTGACGTTCACTCCAACGTATACCCGATAGACTGGCCGCTGCCGACGGTAGACACATCGTCGTCACGACCTGGCTGGGGTGTTGGTTTCGAATCTCAGGCCGGTGCGAAATGGCTGTTTGAGATTCTTGGTGAGAAGGACGCTAGCGTCCGAGCCGAGAAGCACTTGAACTGGGTCGACTACAGCATGTTCTGGCTGCAATACGCCGGTGTGTTCCAGGTTCCGAAAGGAATCGTAGTCAACGACAGGATCAAGTCATGGGATGGATACCAGCAGCACTACTCAAACGTGTCTGGTAACCCAGAGTTCATCGTATTGAACTAAAGATTCACACTCGTGATAAACAGTTAGTTAGCTAACTGAGACGGGGGTCGGAGTTTCCGACCCCCGTCTTTTTTAACCTGAGATTAGGCGTGTTCATCTTTAGCTATGCATCAAAAAAATGTTAATAAAGTTATGTACTCAGTTAGTGATCGTTGACAAAGTATTTGGTAACGCTAGAATTCCCGAACGTTTGTTACGGTTTAAGATCTCTCTGCAGGCTTCAAAGGGACTTAAACTCAAGTATGATGCAGCCTTACAAGAAGGTTGTTTAACAAGTTTCGCTACGACACGCTCCGGTTTGCATGAGTTGGGAAGTGCCTAATAGATGTTTAATTTTCTGGCAAGACGTTTTTTTTCCTCCATCATTTCGGTGATTGGTGCGACTGTAGCAATTTTCGTTTTAATACAGTTCCACAATGATCCGAGAGAGTTATTTGTACCTGACTCGGGTTATGGCATATCGCAAGAGCAGTGGGAAGCACTCGGAGATCGCTTGGGCTTGAATGATCCCCTCTGGAAACAGTATGTGGACTGGGTTGGCAGAACTCTGCGAGGAGACCTTGGAGTTTCTCTCGCACGTGATAGAGCTGTAACCGAACTCTTGAGGGGAAAGATTGGTGCCACAGTACAGCTTGCTATAGGTAGTTGGATTTTTGCGATCGGGTTGGGAATTCCCATGGGTGTATTGGCCGCGGTTAAGCGCGGCTCCGGCTGGGACTATTTCGGAAGAGGCCTAGCCATCGTTGGCCAGGCCGCTCCTCCATTTGTTACGGCCCTCGTGGCGATATGGATTTTTGCTGTTTGGTTGGAGTGGTTGCCTGCGGGTGGTAGGTCTCCGGAATTTAACTGGAGAGAATATCTGCTTCCTTGTATGGCTTTAGGCTGGGGCGCAGCCGCTAGCCTTATGCGTCTCACTCGATCATCCATGCTCGAAGTGCTCGACTCTGAGTACATTCGGTTAGCTCGGGCCAAGGGTGTTAATTGGAATTGGGTTATTTATAAGCATGCTCTTCGTAATGCATTGATTGTCCCTGTCACATCGGCGTTGCTTACTTTTTCTGGCTGGTTGAATGGTGCACTGGTTGTCGAGATAGTGTTCTCATGGCCTGGTATCGGCTATGAGGCGCTCTACCGAGCTGTTAATGACAATGACTTTCCGTTGCTCCTTGGTACGGTATTCATATTCATATTGATCTATTTGGTATTTGCCACCATTGCAGATATTGCCTACACGATAATTGACCCAAGAGTACGCCTTGGCGACAGTGCGGAATAACGAGGATCGCTCATGACTACAAGTGACGCTCAGGAAGAAATTCAAAAAGTCGATTCAGCGACCATTGAAACACCTCTTAAACCTATGCAACACGATCGTGGGCCTTTTGCCCAGGCATGGTGGTTCGTACGCCGTTACCCTGTTATTCCTATCGTCGTTCTGATTATTTTGGTCATTACCGCAATTATTGGTCCTACTGTTGCGCCTTACGAGCGAGATGTCGGCATCATAGGTGATCGACACCTTCCTATATTGCAGAGGTCTAACTGTATTCAGACAGATGACTGGAATCCCCCGTATGCACAGGAAGACTGGGTCGACCTTGATGGTGATGGTGACATTGATGGGCGCGATAAGCCCTTCAAATGTGACATCCCCCGCTATGGCTTATGGACAGAGGGATATCACCTTCTGGGTGCCGATCATGTAGGAAGAGATGTATTCTCCAGGGTTCTTCATGGTGCGCGTATATCTATGCAGGTGGTGTTGGTCTCCCTGATCATTGGGTCAGTGATTGGTGTGTCGCTTGGAATGCTTGCTGGGTATTATGGTGGAGTCTTGGACGAGCTGATAACTAGGTTCGTAGATATCTGGTACGCGATGCCGTTCCTCATGGTGGCTTTGATTGTGACCTTGATCTTTGGTAGAGGATTGACCGTTCTTTTGTTTGTTCTGGCATTAATTGCCTGGACATCGTTTGTGAGGGTGGTACGTGCCGAGGTAATGGTCTTGAAAAGTCTTGACTATGTGGCTGCTGCTCGTGTGAATGGTGCATCTGACTTCCGAATATTGTTTAGGCACCTTATGCCCGGGATTCTTAACACCGCAATTGTTGTCGGTACGTTGAACACATCTGGTCTGATCCTTGCGGAGTCGGTTCTTAGCTTTGTGGGCGCTGGTATTCAGCCACCGACTCCAGCGTGGGGTGTGATGACCACTGAAGGCAGGGATTACCTGACTATTGCAGCACACCAGGTGCTGGTGCCATCGACTGCGATTTTTATGGTTGTGATCTCTCTCAACTTTTTGGGTGACTGGTTGCGGGATCGTCTTGATCCGAGATTACGTCAGATCGATTAGTTACATTCGGTAATATAAAAAGCCCCCGTGATATTCGGGGGCTTTTTATATTCAGTTTTCAGGGCATTATCATATATCGAGGATTAGGTATTTATTCCTCTACTACGCATATAGCCCCGAGACCTGCACCCGGCAATCCTGTATCACCTGAGAATAGAGAAGAATAGGTAAAGCACCCCACTGTGTTGAAAGTGTGTTCAAAAGTTGGGTTCACCCCGAATAATGCTTTCTTCAGCTCACCCGAATCCCAGTATTCCTCTTGCCCTTCATCTGCGGTTGCACTGCTCGCACTTAAGCGATCATTCGACCACGAGACCGTAGATCCGACTGCGATCTTCGCTATTTCAGGGTCGAACCTGATACCCTCCGCTCCCTTCGAAACAATACCCACTTCTACCGTACCGCTTTGGGCTGGGCCATCTGGCATTTCAATATCTAGAACAGCTTTTTCCTGTTCAATGGCAGAGCCTGACCCTACAGCCTCGATACCTGCTTCAGCTTGTGCAGTTGCCGTGGCCGCACGTTGTTTATTGATCTTATCTGCCTGACTCCCAGCTGCGATTTTCACCTGTACTTCATCAGGATTTTCGCCTGCTGCGATTGCTGCTTCACGAGTGGCAGCCGCGTTATCAACTTTATTTTGCGCCTTGGATGTCTGAACGATTTCGGTGGTTGTGGGGCCTGAAGAACATGAAGCCATCGCGGCAGAAAGAATAAATGCTCCGCTAAGTACCAGAACTATTTTTGTCGATATTGACATGAAACTCTCCCGAAAGCCGAACGGTGAACAATGCGTTGAGTATAAGCGTTTCTATTCGAAATTCTTTGGTTAAAACTGTGAGTTACTAACGATTATTTCTGAGTATGGAACGCAGCATAACATGTGTTATCTGTGAGACGGGTATCGGGCAATATCTATTCGGGGTTTGAATCGATATTAATTGTTCCATTGACAATGTTTGATTGCTTTTTGATTACGATTGCACCCGCTAAAACCGCGATTCCACCGGCTATCAAATATAAGTTCTGATACGCCTCGGCGAATGATCTTTCATTGATTGATTGCTGCCAATTGAGTAGGGATGTCATCAATGCAATTGAGACGACGGTACCGATAGTTTGTGACACGGTCAGGCCTGCTGCCGTACTGCCAGCATGTTCAGGTGCAGTCCCCCTCAGTGTGAGGGCATAAACTGCCGCTTGGTGGGCACCAAAGCCAACGCCGATTACTATAGTTGCTAATATCACGCTTAACATTTCAGGATTACTTCCTTGCGTTCCAGCCACCGCAAGTCCAATAGCGGTTAACATCGCACCAATGAACGTGATAAGCCTGTCTCCGATTCGGTCTGCGAGGTAACCAGCAACACCTGCCCCAATCAAATTCATAATGGCCATTAAAGCCAACAGAGCGCCAAGGGTTAAAACACTCCGTCCCATCACATCTGTTACGTAAAAAGGGAATAGAAACCACATTACGAAAGATGCGACAGTTATCAGGAAATTTGAGCCAGCTCCCGATTTGAATCCAGGAAATTTCATCAAACCAATTGGCAGAATCGTGAAATTCCCCGTTTTATTGCCTTTAGCGAATATTAGCCCAAGAACACCTGAAGTTATAACTAGTGTGATTGGTAAAGGTGATATCCATCCGTCAACACGAGCGAATGATAAGCCTAGTACAAACGTAAAAAGTGAAGTGAAGAGAATTGCGGATCCAAGTAGATCGAACCGTTTTTTTACTCGATCATGCACTGCTCCGGCATAACTCTGATTGAGCCCGATTATAGTAGCGATCAGAAGCACTATTCCTATTGGAATGCGCATCCAGAAAATCGCTGGCCATCCGAATTCTTCTCCCAGTAATCCTCCACCGAGGGTACCTGTGAAGGTGCCAGCACCCATAGCAGCTAATGTAAATCCAAGGGCACTACCACGTCGTGAAGGCCCAAAGGCTCGGGCAATCAGGGCAGGGGCGAGCGTGAAAAGTATGGCCACGCCTATGCCTTGTGGAACACGCAATGCCACGATAGGTATCAGAGAATTTTGGATAGAGATGATTGCTACAGCCGCGGTATACAAGACAATGCCAGCTGAAAGTGGCCATTTGATGCCGAACTTGTCGGCGATACCACCAGCTATAAAACCGAAACCACTTCTAGCACCGTGATAGAAGATGATGATCAACTGGACAGTGATCAATGTTTCACCTAAATCTGCTCTAAAGTTTGGCAGGTTTACATTGATCGAGAAATCAAGTGCAGCGAGAAATAGTGCGCCTCCACCTATGGCGATTGTGGTAATTTGTGTGACTCGCGAAGGTAGGTGGGTGTTCTGAAGTCCGTTTGAGTCTGGCGGATTAACACTGGGGATAGTTATGGCTAAACACCGCCGCCGACCGGCCGAACAATTTCGACAACATCACCGTGGTTAATAATGGTGTTATCGAATGATGTTCTACGAATAACAATTGAGTTTATAGCTACAGCCACAGACCGGCCTTCGAAACCTTTTATTACAAGGAATTCGTTGATGCTGGTTGGGGCATCGAGTTTCGAGATATTGCCATTCACTGTTATTTCAATCATAGGGATTTATCACCGTACCCTCTAATTGCTCTACGCCGCACTTGATCGTCCGCCGGTCATAGCTTGTTTGAGTGTTCTTGCGGCCCTGTATGGGTCACGTTTTCCAATTATCGCGCTAATAACCGCTACTCCTGAAGCACCTGCGTTCATCACACTATTAATATTTTGATAGTTGATTCCACCAATGCCGATAATAGGAATTGACACAGCATGTGCTGCTTTAATTACTCCCTGGAGTCCGTTCGTATGACCATCAGGATGGGATGTCGAGTTAAAAACCGTTCCGAAGTAAATGTAATCTGCTCCATCTTGTTCAGCCTTAATAGCGGCATCAGTAGAATGAACTGATTTCCCGATAAGAGCACTATGTCCTAAGATTGCTCTTGCATGAGATATAGATGTTCCATTTTCAGGCAGATGAACACCAGTTGCTCTACTTGCTTTAGCTATTTCTGGGTCGCCATTTACGACTACTCGGGCGTGAACTCCAACAAGTTCGGTTATTTTTGTCGCAAGCACTCGTTGCCTTTTTGCATTTAGTGATTTAGCCCGAACTTGAACCAAATCAACTCCGCCTCGGACTGATGCCATGACGCATACTGCTAATTGATTCCAATCTGGGATTACGTTTACATCGGTTACAACAGATAGGGTTTTATCAGGTAAAGAGTGCATCAACTGCTTGTAGTAGCTGCAACCGCGACATCCTCAGTTGGACTGCTCGCTGATGCCTTGTCTATTACGGGTATACGACCTGCTAGATATGCCTTTCGCCCAGC
>ENA-UPTF01000613-UPTF01000613.1-marine-metagenome-genome-assembly--contig:-NODE-613-length-24401-cov-3.966494_pt1 | contig 24401 bp, 22 predicted proteins | sample MGYA00238166_ERZ767019 | MGnify/ENA primary metagenome ERZ767019 (study PRJEB28930, sample SAMN06266391) | marine metagenome | isolation source: Sea water from 250 m depth | place: Atlantic Ocean | study... | reverse complement strand
TTTGTAAAGAAAAAAATATTAAAATTATCAAGTCTTTATTTTTGAATTCTGAAACCTCAAAAATAATAGAAAAAAATCCAAATTTGAATGCAGATAGTGCAATCTTTTTAATATCTTAAAACTTTTTTAAATAAATTTAGAAGTTATTAAACCTAGACATATCATAAAACTGATTATGGAAATTATAGTTATTGCAACTCTTGGACCAACATCGATAATTTTTTTAATATCAACCGATAATCCAATTGCTATCATTGAAATAATAAATAGATACTTAGCTATACTCCTTATATCTTGCCCTAAACTTTGATCAATAATGTTTATACTTCTTAGTAAGCATAAACCCAAGAAGCCTATTACAAACCATGGTAAAAATTTAAATATTTTTGTATGTAAACTATCATTAGATTTGTTAATATTTTCAGATTTGAAAAATAATTTTAGTATAAGAATAAGTGGTGCTAATAAAATGACTCGTGTTAGCTTAACTAAAGTAGCAACATTCACAGCTTGGGGTCCGATAGTAGATGCTGCAGCAACAACTTGTGCCACTGCGTAAACAGAAAGTCCAGCTACAAGGCCATATTCAAATTCTTCAATTCCAAAGATCGGTACTAACAAAGGTAAAAGGATAATTTGACTTGCTCCCAAAATAGCACTTATTCCTATCGCTGCTGCTATTTGGGATGAATTAGCATTTATGATCGGTGCCACTATAGCTACAGCTGAATTACCACAAATTGAATTTCCAACTCCAACTAAAGTAGCTAATTTTTTTTCTAATTTAAATATTTTATGACCTACTAAATACGAAATTAACATAGAACCAGATATACCTAAAATTATTATCAACAATATTTTTATACCATTGTCGATAAGATCAGGAAAAAAAATGCTTGCTCCCATTAACATTACAGAAAATTCTAAAATATGTTTCCCTGCAAATTTTCCACCTTTGTCCAATGATTCAAATTTTGGTATGAATGTAATATTATTAATAGTCATTCCTAAAAGTAATCCAACTAATAAAGAATCAATAAATGATACATTAAGTATTTTGATCAATTGAAGTATTATTGTTGAAGTTACAATAAAAAATATAATTACTGGGAAATATTTTTTTGTAAGGTGTAATACTGAATAGTTCAATGTCTTTTCCTTTTTCATGATCATTTTAAACTTAATAAAAAAAAATTCAAAATGAATTCGATGAAGTTTATTTGCTTTTAGTTTATCAACGTGTAATGATTTATCATAAATCAATAGGAGGTTTTTAATGTCCAAAACTATAACTGGATTAAGTCTTATTATAGGTGTGCTGGTTATCATAATAGCTAATTTATTGATACCAGGTAACAGTGCAGGTATAACTGGAGGAGACGCAATTAGTTTTTCTGCAATGACTGAAAATGCAGGTCTTGATAAAGGTACAACTCAAACGTTTATCATAATTTTAGGATTTGGAATTCTAATTTTCCTAAATGGATTTTTGGGGATCTATCGTGGAATAGGGGATAGAGAGACAGAATATAAGGGTCTAGCAATGGCTTTGACTGTTATAGCAATAGCTTTGTTTATGGGAACTTTAGCTCTTGGAAATGCTTTTGCCTCTTCTGCTGAATCAAATATAATGGCGAGTCAAGGTGCCCAAATGGCAGCGCAAGCAGCAGGTGGAGGGGATCCAACAGCTATTGCACAAGCTAATGCAGCAGCAACAACTGCTGTAGTTGCAGGTTCTGCATCAGCTGGTATTTATGGTGTATATTGGGGTTTATTTGCAATGGCAAGTTATATCTTCTTGTTAGCTACTATTTTTACCGGATGGATAATAGTTAAATCTGGAAATCATTATCTTAATAGTATGTTGAACATGATTGTTGGTTATGGATTGATGATTTCTGGAATTGTTTTCTTGATTCTAAATTTAATTTGGCCAGTTAATGAAGCAACTGGTTATCAGATTTTTGGGATATCTCAATTGATCTGGGGAATATTGATAATAATACTTGGAGCAGGGATACTTACATCCAAAGCTAAATAAATTTTATTCATTTCGGTTAACTATTTGCATAGCTTGGTGATGAGCTAATCCATCGTCTCTGAGCTTTGCATATAGTACTTCATCGATGTTTTCTCTGTTCAAAAAACCTCTTATATCGTATCTTTCTTTATTTTCTAAAGGTAGCTTCCCTTCGTCTATCATAAGAGAAAGAGGATAGTCTTTTTCTTTAATTGGAAAATTTATCACTCTATTTAATCTTGCTGATTCATAGATACCCATCATAATTTCTACAGTTTCTGCTGCAATATCTCCTGCACCTCTATGTTTTTTACCTCCTTCAATCCATTTAATCAACTCTTTAGTTTGTTCAGCATTCATATTTCCACCAATAGCTTTGTCTCCTTCCTTCAAATCTAAATCTATATTTTTCCATCCTTTTGATTCTTCATTAAAAATTTTCAAATCTGTTTCGGTCACTTTTAAAAAACCATTTGTTCCATATATCTCAAATTTACCGGCATCGCATTCATTATCCATAAGATCTGATTGAATGAAAAATTGAATATCTTTTTCAAAATGAATAAGTCCTATACATGAATCCTCAATAGGTGTGTCTCTTTCAAATTTATTTGTGTATCTTTCTACTGCACCTACTACCCATTTTGCTTTAGGATCTCCTAAGATATACCTTGCTCCATCTATAGAATGTGTACCCCAGTTTAATAAACCGTCTTTAACCCTTAGCTCTGCTCTCAAAGGATCACCTATAGCGCCTGAACCAATTACTTCTTTTGCTTTGGTCCATCCAGGTGTAAAGCGACGTTGGTGTGAGACAACAAGTTTTACATTATTTTTTTTACAAGCATCTACCATAGACTTAGCTTTGTAAGTTCCTATTGCCATAGGTTTTTCACAAATGATCCCTTTCACATATGGAGAGTTTGCTGCTTGAATTGTGATTTCATCGTGTAGAAGGTGCCAAACACAAACAGATATAATTTCTGGTTTTGCAATAGATAACATTTTGTCTAAATCAGTAAATCCTTGAGGGATATCGAATTCTTTTTGGTAAGTTTCGACAGCAGCTTGAATCTTGTCACAACAAGCAACTACTTCAACGTTATCTAATTTTTGATATCCTTCCATATGAGCATGTCCTATGCCACCGCATCCTACTATTCCTACTTTATATTTTTTCATTTATTGCTCCTATTGCTCGCATTAAAGTTTCTTGTACTAAAATTTCGTGGTTTGATTCTCTTATTGGAGTTGTATTATTTAACACTCGATTTATAAAGATGTTGAAAGGTTCATGATACCTTGGGACATCCTTTATACTCACTGTATTTACACCTTTTTTAAAATCTTCAAAAGTTTCATCTAGACATAATCTAATTTTTTCTGCTGGTTCAAAAGGTTCCATTATTGCTGATCCTTTTGAACCATATACTTCAAATCTTCTTGCTGGAGGTGTAGTTTCCATTGCAGCAATATCTATTATTGACATAGCATTCTTAAATTCTAAAATTACAACAGCATTATCTATAAAATTTTTGTTTTTAGAATTATTGTTTTTGAAAAAGGAGGTTACCTTTATTGGTCTGCCTAATATCCAACAAATTTGATCTAACATATGACCACCAAGATCATACATAACTCCACCACTAAATTTTGAAAGTCCTTCTCTAGATATTTCGTTATTAATAGGGTTTTTTTCAGGAAGATTTGTGGACATGTGTGCTCTTATCATAAAGATTTCTCCTAATTTTCCAGATTTTGACCATTTAGCTATTCTACTAAAGCCATCATGTTGTCGAAACATATATCCCATTTCCACAATTAAATTTTTAGAAGTGGCAATTTCTACAAGTTTTAGAAATTTTTCATAATTATATCCTGCTGGTTTATCAAGCAGTACATGCTTGTTATTTTTTACACAGTATTCCAAAGCTTCCAAGCTCAATGCATTAGACTCTTCAATAAAAACAATTTTAATGTTCTGGTTTTTTAAAAATTCTTCTTTGGTTTTGAGCCAATTGAGATCTTTCCAAATTTTATCTTCAGATTCAATTAATTGGATTTGTCTTTTTTCATCAGGTTCGTATATTCCTTGGAAAATTATTTCTTTGGATTCAAGTAACCTTTCTAACCACCCTCTCGCATGTCCATGCTTAGTTCCCCACTGTACAACAGATATTTTTTCCATTTCTTCCTTTTTAAATTTTAATATATTCTATTGTTATATACGAAATTTGCCAACTTTTTAAAAACTTATAAAATAGTTTTGTTGCAAATAAAAAAAGGATGTTCATTGAAATTAAATTATAAAGATGTATTAATACCTCCTAAAATAACAAATATAGATTCCAGATCAAAAGTTAATCTTGAATCTAAAAAAAAATTTAAATTTTCTAGAAATAATTGGGAAGGCATTCCTGTAATTGCCTCTAATATGGATTATGTGGGTACATTTGAAACTGCAAGAGCTCTACAAAAAAATAAGATTTTGACAGCAATTTCAAAATATTATAGTGATTCTGAATGGGTCAAGGCTGTAGCATCTGGTGTTGATATAAATTACTCCTTTATAACTTTTGGTTTAGAAAATCCAAATAAAATTTTGGATAAAATTCATTCTATTGAAGATTTAACTAACCAGACGTTTAAATTAGTAATGTTTGATATTGCTAATGGTTACATAATTAAATACCACAATATGATAAATGAAATTAGAAAACAAAGAAAAGATTTAATTTTAGCAGCTGGTAATGTAGTAACAAAGGAGGGAGTAAAAGCTATATCAGAAGCAGGTTCAGATTTGGTTAAGATAGGTATTGGCAGCGGTTCTGTTTGTGATACTTCTACAGTAACAGGAATTGGATATCCTCAATTTTCTGCTGTATATGAATGTTCTGATGAAGCTGTAAATCTGGGAGTTAAAATTATTGCAGATGGAGGAATTAGAAGCTCAGGTGATATTGTGAAATCTTTTGTTGCAGGAGCAGATTTTGTAATGCTTGGTAGTCTTTTAGCAGGTCATGAGCAAGGTGGTTCTCCACTAAAGGAAATTAATGGAAAAAAACATAGACAATATTATGGTATGAGCTCGGAACAAGCTATGTCTATTCATGAGGGTAAGAAAAAGTCATATAGAGCTTCAGAAGGAAGCGTAAAATGGATTGAAGATAAGGGAGATGTAAATAGAACTATAGAAGAAATCCTTGGAGGATTAAGATCAGCCTGTACATATTTAAATGTCAGTAATATAGATGGAATAAATAAAGATATAGATTATATTACTGTTAAATAAATCTTTATGGCTCCCGAGACAGGATTCGAACCTGTGACCCGCTGATTAACAGTCAGCTGCTCTACCGCTGAGCTACTCGGGAAAGTTATAGTACTTAATCATTATAAACCAACATATTAGTTTTCATTTGTTCATTAAATATTTCTTTTAATTTTTTTTTTATTGAATAACTTTCAGACAATTTGTAACCTTTGAATAGAGGTTATTGTAATAATGATAAATATAGTGAAGACTCAGACTGTTATGCTCATTATGATTTTCAACAATAGATTTTCTCATGACATAAAGCATTGACAGCTAATATATCATTTCTAAAAAATATTGGAGGATAATATGGATTTTATTAGTATCGCACAATTCCTTTCAGGTATAGCGACATTGATTGTAGCAAGTATTTTAGTTTGGCAAATAACACTTCAAAAACAAGCCTTGGATATAGCTCATCAAGATGCAGATAGAAATGTATCAATGCAATCATTTGCAATGATTGCAAATCATCATCATTTAACATTAGATGGAGATTTTAGTGAAATTTACGCTAAAAGAAATAGAGGTTATGAAAATCTGAATGATGTAGAAAAAGACAAATTTAATAGTTTTTATAGAATTTCCTATGGAATAAATATGACTGAATGGAGATTGGGAAGATTGAAAAATAACCCTGGTTACTATAGTAATTTTTATAACGGAGTTATGGATTCAGAAACTGGGATTGAATTTTATAGATTACGGGGAAGAAATTTAATTTCGAGAGCAAATTTTGGGGACAAATCATTATTAGAAATAGCAGACAAAGTATATGAAGAAAAAACCAGTGAATAAAATGATGTAGAAAAAGGCAAACTTAATAGTTTTTATTAATGATAACTTAGAATAAATATTAACTGTTAAAGTGTCATAATAATCTCAAAGACTTATAGATCATTATTAAATCAGCGATGCAATCAAGATCGTAAACATATTTCCAAAAAAGTACATCCATTTTTAGTCCAATATATTCTTCTCCAACTTTACAATGGTTATGAAATTAAAAAAAGTAAAGGAATTAATATGCCATTAAAAAAAATTGGAACAATAAAATATTCTACAACTCCTAGAGTTTTACCTTCTGTAGATGGTAGCCCAAGAATGGAAGTAACTGGGATTACTGGATCACTTGGAGGAAATCTTTTAGGAACTGAAGTACTTCAGTCTATGACTACTTTTTCAGCTGTACTAAAACCTGATGGACATTGGCAAGGAGAGTGCCCAGATTCAGGTATTGTATTTGTTGCTGATGGATTTGCTACATATTCTGCTACTGGAGTTGGAGTTAACACAGAGGATGGAGGGAGTGCATGGAAAGGTTCTTCTTATTTTGAAACTTCTGCTCCATCATTATCAGAACTAAATGGGAAATGTATAGTTTTTTACTGGAATGTAGACCCTGAAGGTACAGCTACATGGGAACTACACGATTTTAGCTAAACAAGTTTTGCTTTCGCTGGTAATTATTAAGTTGGGCAAATGGGTGACCCCCCTAAGAAGGGGTCATGCAAAAAATGATGGTCTGATAAAAACAATCGGTTATAATGAATTAAAATATAAATAATAGGTGACTTACTATGATTCAGGATCAATTAAATATCTCGGGAGAAAAAATAGAAGAACTTCAAAACCTTGCCTCTCAAAATTTGTTTATGCATGCTCAACAAATAAATGATTGGGCTGGAAATTTGAAAATTTTTGTTAAAGGTGAAGGAGTATGGGTTATTGATGTAAATGGCCATAAATATTTAGACTCAATGGGTGGTTTATGGTTTAAATCTGCTGGATATGGAAGGGAAGAAATAGCCAAAGCTATTTATGAACAAGCCTGTGCAATTGAAACGCCTCCAGCTAATGGTGCTTGCATTCCACAAATAGAGTTAGCAGGAAAGATTGCAAAATTATATCCTGACAAGAATGCACGATCCTTTTTTACATCTGGAGGATCAGAATCAGTTGAAACAGCTGTAAAAATGGCCAAAAAATATCAAATGAACCAAGGGAAATCTGGAGCATATAAAGTTATTTCACGAAGATATTCTTATCATGGATCGACTGCTATGGCTGTTAGTTTGGGGAAACCATTAACATCCGATACTATGGGTCCTGAAATGCCCGGTACAATACATGTTGAAAATTGGGATTCATATAGAATCCCGAATAATATGGAATCCGTTGAATATGCAATGTATTGTGCAAATCAATTTGAGGAAGCCATAAAACATACTGGTCCAGATTCAGTTGCTGCTATGATTGCTGAACCAATTTCTGCAGCGTATGGTATTCACATCCCCCCAGCAGAATATTGGCAGAGATTACGAGAAATTGCAGATAATTATGATGTAGTACTAATAGCGGATGAAGTTATAACAGGATTTGGAAGAACTGGAAAATATTTTGCAACAGATCACTGGGATGTTATTCCTGATATTACAACTGTTGCAAAGGCTTTAACAAGTGGTTATTCTCCGTTAGGTGCAGCTATCGCATCTAAAAAGATATCTGATTCCTTTTTAGGATCCGAAAAAGAAATGTTTCGACATTTAATCACCTTTGGAGGACATCCGGTTTCTTGTGCAGCGGCATTAAAAAATTTAGAAATATTTGAAAAAGAAGATTTGGTACTAGCATCTAAAAACATGGGAGAATATCTCTTGGAACAACTTGAACCATTAAAAAACTCTAAGATAGTAGGAGATATAAGAGGATTAGGTTTGCTTGTTGCTATCGAATTAGTATTAGATAAATCGAATAAAACTAAAATCCCTTCTAGCTATGAATTACAAAAAAAGATTCCAAATTATTTGCTAGAAAGAGATGTCATTTCATTTAGGGCTGGTGATGTTATATCTCTTTGTCCGCCGTTAAGTATTAATAAAGATGAAATAGATTTTCTAGTTGATGCTTTAAAGAATAGTATATCTAAGATTGAAGAAGAAATTTAAATTATAAACTGTCACCTTTTTTAAGTAGCTTTTGAGAATAAATATGATATCTTCTTGTAATAGAATGGTAAAACACCAAAAAAAAAATAAGGAGCTTAACACGGATGGTTAAAAAAGCAGCATCAAAAACTACTAAGGAACCAACTGCAAAAAAAAGTCTTGATACAGATAGATTTGGACCTTCAACAATAACAGATGAAGTCGTGTTGGAAGTTAAAAATCTTCAAACTAATTTTACCACCAAATGGGGTACAGTAAAGGCATGTGATGGAATTTCTTATTCGGTAAGAAGAGGAGAAACCTTGGGTATCGTAGGGGAATCAGGATCGGGAAAGTCTGTAACAGCATTGTCAATTATGAGATTGATTCAATCTCCTCCAGGTGAAATAGTAGGTGGAGAAGTAATTTTAAATGGAAGAGATATTTTGCAAATTAGTGAGTCACAAATGACCTCCGTTAGAGGTGGAGAAATATCAATGATATTACAGGATCCTATGCAGGCTTTGAATCCTGTATTTGATATAAATGATCAAGTGGGAGAAGCCATAGGGATCCATCAAAAAGTAAGAGGTAAGACTCGATGGGAAAAAGTAGTAGATGCTCTTAGAAAAGTAAGAATTCCAGCTGCTGAGACTCGAGCAAAAGATTATCCTCATCAACTTTCAGGTGGTATGAGACAAAGGGTGGTTGGAGCAATTGGAATTTCTTCCAACCCTGATGTTATTATTGCTGATGAACCAACAACATCATTGGATGTTACTATACAAGCAGCATACCTAAGACTTTTGAAACAAATACAATCAGAAACTGGTGCTGCAATTATTTTTATTACTCATGATTTTGGAATAGTGGCTAAAATGTGCGATAGAGTAGCAGTAATGTATGCAGGTAGAATTGTAGAAATGGCTGATGTAAGGGAGATTTTTAATAACCCATTACATGAATATACCAAAGCATTAATAGGTTCAGTTCCAAAGCTTGAAGAAAAAACAGGGAGATTACCTCAGATAGAAGGTCAACCTCCACTATTGTATGATTTGCCCCCTGGGGATTCTTTTGCACCAAGATCTCCATTAAAATATGAAGAAAAAGATGCGTTGATTAGACCTGAACTGGTTGAAGCAAAACCAAATCATTTTGTACAACTTTCAAAATGCTCTGTTAAGGATTTTGATAAATACAAAGATAAAGTTTCATACGGTTAGAGATTTAACAAAAAATAAAGTTTTACAATGAGGTAAATGATGACTACAAAAGAAAAAGTTGATTATTCACATATTCCCCCTGCAGTGGGTTGTTCTAATGATGGTGACCCGATTATCCAAGTAAGAAATATTAGAAAATGGTATCAGGCAAATAAGGCTCTTCCGTTTATAGGAAAAATTGATTGGCTTAAAGCAGTAGATGATGTCTCATTTGATGTAACTCCTGGGAAAACCATTGGTTTGGTTGGAGAATCTGGATGTGGCAAAACGACTACCGCTAAAATGGTTTTAGGACTTGAAGAACCTTCAACTGACGGCGAGGTTCCTATAGGTCAAATATATTTTCAAGGTGAAGACGTAAAGACTTTAAGTTCTGCAGGAAGAAAAGAAATGAGAAGATCTGTTCAAGCAGTTTTTCAAGACCCTTGGTCATCTTTAAATCCTAGGATGCGTGTTAGTACTATTATTGCAGAACCACTAGAAATAAATACAACAATGACAAAAAAAGAGAGAGATACTCGTGCTGGAGATTTACTTGGTGAAGTGGGTTTGAATCCATATCAAGGGAATCTTTATCCGCATGAATTTTCAGGAGGCCAACGTCAAAGGATTGGTATTGCTAGAGCTTTAGCATTGAATCCTAAGTTGATTGTTTTAGATGAGCCTGTATCTGCACTAGATGTTTCTATTCGAGCCCAAATAATGAATTTACTTGTTGATTTACAAGAAGAGCATAATTTAGCATATATTCTTATCGCTCATAATTTAGCAACAGTAAGATATATGTGCCATGCGACAGCAGTTATGTATCTTGGAGTTGTTCAAGAGTATGGAGATACGGAGGCTATTTTTGCTAACCCAACTCATTTGTACACAAATGCTTTAATATCAGCCGCTTTACCTTCTCATCCTGACATCGTTAGAGATGAAATTGTTTTACCAGGAGAAGTAGTTTCTCCTGTAAATCCACCAGCAGGAGATGTTTTTATGTCTCGAACTCCTTTAGAGGTTAGAAAAAATCACAAATATACAAAAGAAAGACCTCCATTAAAAGAAATTGGTAAAGATCATTATGTGGTTGAAACTCCTTGGAGTACAGTTACAGGGCATGATTTATCAGAATTCCACTTGTCCGTTGATCAAGAGATGTAACATTTTTTTGGCTCCCGGGCCTGGATTCGAACCAGGACTGGAGGAGTCAAAGTCCTCTGTCCTACCATTAGACTACCCGGGAAAAATTTTGAACTAAATTAAATTTACATCTATATTAGCTCTTTTGAAATAGAAAACAAATTTGAATTTAATTATTATTTATTTTTTGTAATTTTTCTTGATACTAATATAAAATAGAATAATGATGAAAGGGGCCTTAGCTCAGCTGGGAGAGCGCCTGCCTTGCACGCAGGAGGTCGGGAGTTCGATCCTCCCAGGCTCCACCAAAATTTTATTTATAATTTTGAAAGTTATTAATAACATAAAAGAAATGTTTTATGAAAGAGCACTGATTTCAAAAAAAGTTGCTCTTGTTGCTACAATGGGATCATTACATAAAGGACATGAAGCATTAATGAAAAGATCCAAAGAGATATCTGATGTAACCATTGCATCTCTTTTTATTAATCCTAAGCAATTTGATTCTTATAAAGATTTTGATAGATATCCTACTTCAATTGATTCAGATTTAAATATATTTGAACAGAATAAAGTAGAGATAGTATTTATGCCTGATAAAAATGAAATGTACAATCAAGAGTTCAATTCTGTCATAAAAATTAACGATTTAAATAATGAATTAGAAGGAAATTATAGAAAAGGGCATATGGATGGAGTTTCTACTGTTGTTATGAAATTGTTTAATATCATAAAACCTAATATAGCTTTATTTGGCGAAAAAGATTTTCAACAATTGAAACTAATAGAAAAGATGGTTTCCGATTTTTCAATGGATATTAAAATAGAGCCTGTTGAAACCGTTAGAGATTCCAATGGACTAGCTCTTTCCAGTAGAAATCATCTACTTAATAAAAGGCAAAGAATTTCAGCACAGTCCATCAGAAAATCATTGGAACTTGCTATTGTAGCTTTTAAAAAAGGCCAAGTAGTTACTAATGAAGTTTGTAAAATTGTGATAGATTACTTAGATAAAGTAGAAGAGATTAAATTAGAATATGTGACAATTAGAACCTTGGATACTTTTAAGGAAATAAAATACATTAAGGGTCCTTTTGTCCTTCTAATTGCTGCATATGTTGGAGACATAAGATTAATTGATAATTATGTTTTTAGATAACTATGATGAAAAAAAAATTAGATTTAATTGATATAAAAAAATTTAAGAAATCTAAAAAAAAATTGGTGATGATTACGGCTTATGACTATGTTAGTGGGTATATAGTTAATGAATCATCTGCGGATATTATACTTGTTGGTGATAGCTATGGAATGACTACTTTAGGTTACGATCAAACCAGTTTAGTTTCAATAGAAGACATGAATAGGGCAACTCGCTCAATTAATAATGTTAAACTTAAAACTTTTTTAGTAGCAGATCTTCCATATAAAACATATGAAACCAATGAAGAAGCATTAAAAAATTCCAAAATATTAATCAATTCTGGAGCTGATGCAATTAAATTAGAAGGTGGGAAAGATAAGAGAGAAATAATAGAACATCTTACAAATAACAATATAAAAGTAATGTCTCATATTGGTATTATTCCGCAGAGTATAAAATTTAAAAAGGATTACAAAATTCTAGGAAAAAATAATCAAGAATATAATCATTTGTTTGAAGATGCTAAAGAAGTTCAAAATGCGGGAGCTTTCGCAGTTGTCTTAGAGCTTATTGAAAAAAAATTAGCTAAGGATATTACATTAAGTCTAAATATTCCTACTATAGGTATTGGTTCAGGTTCATATACGGATGGGCAAGTACAGGTTTATAATGACCTAATTGGTTACAGCCCCCATCCATTGCCAAAACACGCAAAACCTTTTTCGAATTTATTTGAATCCGCATCAGAAGCAATATCTAAATATATTTCTAGTATTAAAAGTTAAATATTTTAACTATTCAATCAAAGATTTAGCTTTGGATTCGGCCATTGTTTTGTAACTTTTAAACCACTCTGTTTCAATTTTTTCTTGGTTATCTTTGATAAAGTTTTCAAGATTAGAAATGGATTCCTCTGTTTTCTTTTCCAGTTCTTTCTGTTTTTTTGCTGCAGCTTCTTTTGATTTTATTACTAAAGCATCCTTAAATTCTTCAGGTTTAGCTTTAAATATTGATCTATATTGATTCATTGTTTCTCGTTCAATCATTGCAACTTCCATTCCTTTTCTCAAATTAAAACAATATTGTTCATCCTGGTAACAACTTTGTAATATGGTATTTATAGATTTAATATAATTTCCAATCATGTGAACCTTAAAATTTTCATTAAAAATTGATTTATAAGCTGCAATTCCAAAATTATCAGTGGATATTTTGTTATTTTGGGTTCCATCACTTGATATACCTAGTGCTATTCCAGCATGTTCATATTCAATTAACAATCCAGGGATACTAACTATAGGGTCATCGGGGAAATAAATCCTGTAATTATCCGGTACATATTTTTCCATAACTTCTCTAAAATCTTTATTACCTACTCTAGGAGAGCCGAAAGTAACAACAGATACATCATATTTATAATTAGACGCAAGATCTAAAGCAGTTAATGTTGCTAATGCTGAGCCCAAACTATGCCCCGACAAAATAAATTTTTTACTTTCAGTTCGTGCTGCAATATTTAAAATTTTATTTCTAAATCTACTATATTCAGTATCAAATCCTCTATGAATTAATACTGAATCTGAATTTTCTCCATCGTACCATTCAGGTGAAATTAAAGCTCCATCAAGATCTGTTAACACATTTTTTGTAAAGTCTGTTCTGTCTCCACTTGTAGATCTGTATATAATAAACATCATGTCATCTTTGGTTGATACAAGAGCTCTACCTCCACTTAAATCTATTGAAATTTTGTCTGATGCTGTTTTTGTGGATGCTTCTACGTAGCCGTCATATACTTCATAGCCTTTTTTCTTTAATTTAGAGTTAGTTTCTTTGAATTCCTTTAAGACAAGATAGTTTTGCAACATTATATCCGGTAGAGTATTTTCAAAACCTAGTTGATGGAGAGTTATAGGGTCACTATAAAGTTTTGATTCTTTACTCACAGTACTAGTAGTATTAGTTGATGAAGATTCTTTCTCCGATACTTTAGATGAAATTTCTGACGCAGCTGAACACCCAAATAAAGACGATATAGCAATAAATAATATTAATTTTTTTAACAATTCATTCTCCAAAACCATTTTATATATCAAGTTATTATATCTCATATAAAAATAAAATTATAAATTTTTTGGGATGGGTTTTTTGCAGGAAAAGAAAATAATTGAAGTTATTATCATCAACCCAAGTCCTATCCACCATATACTTTGATATGATCCTGTTATATCTCTGACATATCCAGAAATGGGAGCTCCTAAACCACCAACAATCAGAATTATGGGGGTAACTTTCCCTCTTATTTCTCCCACGTTTTTTCTACCAAAATAATCGGCCCATATGAAAGAGTGAATAAACATTAATCCTCCAATCCCTAATCCGAAAATTGCCATAGATATAAATATTGCTGTAAAAGAATAAGCGTAGATAGTTATTAAGCTAGCTATTGATAAAAATAAAAAAGCTATAGTCCCTAAAATTCTAATATTAAATTTATTTACTAAATACCCTATACAAAAAGTACTTATTCCTGCACAAACTGCATCAAAGGCAGTTGCCAGAGCTATAAGTTGAGGTTCAAGACCTCTGTCCATAAAAGCAGGAATCCTATGAATCGCAATTGTTCCAGTGGCCATAGAAATCGTTGTTAAACAAAACGTAATTTTCCAGAATACCTGTGTTTTCATGGCATCTTTTGCATTCCATGAAAATTCTTTAGAATTTGAGTTTTCTATTATTTCTGAATTAATTCCATCAGGTTTTTGATTTATATCTTCTGGCTCTCTACGAAGAATAAGAAGTGAAGGGGGAACAACAATTATTATTGCAATGGCTCCAAATATAATCCATGTGTTTCTCCAACCATAAATATCTATAAAAAATTGAGTAAGAGGTACAAAAATCATTGCACCAATTGGAACTCCTAATGAAGCTATTGCTAATGCTTTTCCTCTTTTTTGTATAAACCACTTAGTTATTGGAACTGTGGTAATTAGAGCCCCTGGACCGCCCATTCCTGCTATCCCCATTATGCCAAAAATTACAATCATGATATATCCTGATGAATTATAACCAAGAAATATCAAAGAAACTCCAACAACTATTATTGAAATAGGTAATAGGATTCTTGAACCATATAAATCTATCCATTTCCCTATCCAAGGACTAGTGATACCTGAGACAATTTGTCTTGAAGTAGATGCCCATCCAAAGAAAGATCTTCCTATTAAGAGTTCGTCACCCATTGGTTTTATGAATAATCCAAAATTCAAACCTCCTAAAGCCATTGATAAAGAGGAGGTTACAGCCATAACTACAACAATGTTCCAGCCATAAAAATACTTGGGTTTAGAAAAAAAATTAATCACAACAAATTAAACTTATTTCGTTGTAATCTTTATGTCAATTATACTCATAGTTGAATTAAACTAATAATGGAAATTTTTATATTGATTTTCATGTCCGGTATTGTATATTGGATAAGTCAACAATTATTTAACTTATTAATTTGTAAAGAAAGAGTATAGAGCTTTGTCCAAAAAACAATTTAATCCTTCAAAGAATAAATTTGTGAGATATCTCTGGATAAGCTTAGGTTCTATCTTTGTAAGCGTAGGTTTTGTAGGAGTATTTATTCCAGGTCTCCCTACAACTATTTGGTTAATTTTGGCAGCAGGGTGTTATATCAGATCTTCTGAAAGATTGTATAACTGGTTAATTGAAAATAAATTATTTGGTAAGTACATAAAAAATTACTATGATGGTCTAGGTATGCCTAGAAATTCAAAAATTCTAGCTGTCTCCTCTATAACGTTATTTTGTTCCTTAGCTATTATTTTTTTTATAAGTATTATGTGGATTAAAATTATAGTTTTTTTTGTGGGTATATCAGGTATTTTATTTATTCTCATAAAAGTCCCGACTCAAAAATAAATTTCATTGTAATTAACTCTTGACAATTTTAAAATCGTTATTGTATACTAATTCAGTGCACAATATTGTATCCTAATTTAGTATACAATATTTTTTTGAAAATCATTACAAATGTTTTTTTAAAGGAGTTAATTCAAATGAGATTGATAGGTAGATATGTTTTGCTGGGTTTTATTTTTCTTACTACAACAATTTTCTTTTTAGGTTGTTCAAGTGAATCAGAAGCGACTGAAACAGAAAAAGATTTGGTTATTTATTCAGGAAGATCTGAGTCCCTGGTTGGTCCAATAATTAAGCAGTTTTCAGAATTATCAGGTACTCCTGTACAGGTTAAATATGGTAAAACGGCTGAAATGGTCAGTTTATTAAATGAGGAGGGGAACAAAACTCCTGCTGATGTTTTCTATGCACAGGATCCAGGTGGACTTGGTGCTGTTATTGATATGTTTGATTCTATGCCAGCGGAAATTTGTGATGCTATTCCCGAGTGGGCTGTTTCACCGAAAGAATATAATATTATTGATCATACAATGAGATGTAAGTGGATTGGAATAACAGGAAGAGCAAGGACACTTGTTTATAATCCAAATGTTTTAAATGAATCTGAATTACCAAGTTCAATGATGGATTTAACTGATCCTAAATGGAAAGGGAAGTTAGGTTGGGCACCATCAAATGGTTCTTTTCAAGCTATGATAACAGGAATGAGATTAACTTGGGGTGAAGATAAAACTAAAGAATGGTTAGAAGGGATAATGTCAAACGAACCAATTGTTTATCCTAAAAATACTCCTCAAGTTCAAGCAGCTGCTGATAAAGAAATTCAAATTGGAATGGTTAATCACTATTATCTGCACAGGTTCATAGCTGATAAAGGTGAAAATTTCCCTGCTAGAAATCATTATCTTAATAATGGAGATATTGGTTCAGTAATTTTAGTATCTGGAGCAGGAATACTTGATGCATCAGATAACAAAAGTAGTGCTGAAAAATTTATGAAATTTATGGCTTCAAAGGTAGCTCAACAATATTTTGCTTCCCAAGTGTATGAATATCCATTAGTTACTGATGGAGTAAAACCTAATAGGATGCTTAAGGACTTAGAATTATTAAATAAACCTGAAATAGATATTTCACAATTAGGAGATTTAGAAGCCACACAATCCTTATTAATGGAAGTGGGAGCTCTTGAATAAATAATCTCTCGTCTTCTTATCAGCCTAAAATTAGCCGACTTATTCTCTAATCATTTTAAGTTGGCTAATTTTTTTATTTTATGTGTAGTATAATTGTTGCTTACAGAGAATTTAGTGATGTTTAAACTTACAATAGTAATTATTGGGATTATTTTAACTTTACTGGCTTTATATATAGCAGTGATAGTCAGTCTTATTTTATTTGATTCAAACGTTAGAGTTAAAGGCTTTTCAGAAGAAATAAATCCTATGCCATTTCAACATAATCAACCACCTATGCCATTTCAACATAATCAACCACCTATGCCATTTCAACATAATCAACCACCTATGCCATTTCAACATAATTTAATGCCCATGACTCCTGGAGATTGGAAAGGGAAAGAACTATGGTATGAAAAGGAAAAGAGAGATCGTCGATCTTCTATAGAATGGACTGTTGAAGATTTTGATAAATTCATATCTCAACTAAAATTAGAGCAAAAAATATTGGCTAATCAATTAGAAATTGAAACATCTCACCTTGAATTAGAAATTGATTATTTTACTAAACAAAAAAATAAATTGAAGTAAGAAAATATTAGTTATCTTTATATAGATAATAATTTCTATTTCATTTGGCTAAAAATTTTCTCAAGAAATTGTCTGTTTTTTTTACTTTTATCATTATCATCTTCGGGTAAAATAGGATTTTCCTCATTATTGTCGTTTATCATATCAAACATTCTGCCATCTTCGTATAGTTTCCAATTATGATTCCTAAAAAACCTTTGTATTGGTTTAGCATTTCTTCCTCCTGGATCAAAATGAAAAAATACCCAGTCTCTAGGATCCCCTTTTTGCCCCAATAGTTGAGGATAAAAAGATCTTCCATCAATTATATAATCTTTAGGGATATCAATTCCTGCAGCTTCAAAAATAGTAGGTAAAAAATCTGAACTATCTACTAGATCAGAGCTAACTAAAGAACTAGGTATTTTATTTTTCCAATTACAAATTAGTGGAACATGGGTACCCGTATCGATAGTTTTTCCTTTACCACCAGGAATTTCAATATCACCCATAAAAGAAGAAACCTCTATTGGGGATCCATTATCTCCTAGATAGATAATCAAAGTATCTTCCCTAATTGATAATTCATCTAGTTTATCCACAATTCTTCCAACTACTTGATCATGATACTCAACCATATCTTTATAATATTTACTATCATCATCCCATCCTTCTAATTCATCCCAAGTCTTACCACCTAAGGTTTTATTTGATGGAGGTTCAAATGAAGCAAATTCTTCACTATCAGGAGTTGGTTCTAAAGGTCTATGCGTTAGTGTCATAGGGAAATATACAAAGAAAGGATCTTCTGAATTCCTATCAATAAAATCTAAAACATAATTACAAAAGATATCTTCGCCATAATTTCCTTCAGTTATTTCCTTGGATAAATATGATCCATTTTCAAATATTATTGGATCTTTATATCTTGAACCTTTTTCTTCCGTTTGATGAGCATGCCATACACAAAATTCATCGAATCCAGCATCCTCAATCCTTTGTCCTTTGTTCCTTTCTTCGGGCATCTGATCTGGAGGATTATATGAATATAACTGCCACTTACCAGATATTAAGGTCTTGTAACCATTTTCAGAAAACATATGGCCAAATGTCTTTTCTTCAGGATGCATTAATCCAAATCCTAAATAATTTCTAAAGTTATATTTTCCTGTCATTAGCTGAATTCGAGTGGGGGTACATAGAGGTTGAACATGTGCATTTTCAAATCTTATTCCCGTTTTGGCTAATTGATCCAATATGGGAGTTTTATATGATGTTCCACCATTTGAACCTATTACTTCGTATCCTAAATCATCAGAAAGAATCAATATAATGTTTGGTTTTTTGTTCATTTTTTTCTCCATTTTTATCCTCTTTCTCCTTTATCGTATTCAGCATACATATATGGATGATTATCATCAAAAGATGTTAAAGGTTTTGGGTTATTTTTTCTCCCAGGTGGTCTTACTTCATTACCGACAATACCTAATGATTTATCTCCCAATTCTTTTCTGCAACTATATATATAAGATAATAATTGATTCACTAAATTTTTATTTTCATTAAATAAATTATTACTTTCACCTATATCTTGTTCTAGATCATATAATTCATTCACATTATTGCCTTCTTTTTTAATATGAAGTTTCCAGTTTTTATATCTAATAGCTTCTAAATCGTCTTCATTATAATAAAAGAAAATGTCTCTATTAGAAGATATTTCATTTGAGAAAAATAGATCTGACATTTCTATTCCATCAATTTTTTTCAAAGGCAATTCCCCGCCTATTAATTTTGTTATTGATGGTAAAAAATCCATTGTTGTAGCAATTTCATTGCATACTGAACCAGCCTCTATGTTACCAGGCCATCTGATTATGCATGGGACCCTTTGACCACCTTCCCAAGTTTGACCTTTTCTTCCTCTTAAATCCCCATTGCTTCCACCTTGATTTTGTAACCTTGAGCCATTGTCACTAGTAAAAATAACTATGGTATTCTCATCAATTCCTAACTCTTTTAATTCATCAAAAATTACCTGAGTTGACCAATCTATACTTGCTACACATGCACCATAATCTCCATTTTTAGATTCATTTACAAATTTTTCAGCAGCATAAAGAGGTAGATGAACTTGCATATGAGCAAGATATAAGAAAAAGGGTTTATCTTGATTAGTTCTTATAAATCTTACTGCATCTTCTGTGTATCTCTCTGCAATAGATCTCTGATCAGGTTGTTCTTGTATTACTTCTTTATCCCTAATTAATGGAAGAGGAGGCCTGTCCCATTCAGTAACTTTAGCAAGAGTTGAGTCATCTGGGTAATAATCATCTATTTCTTTTTGTATGCCCATATCATTACTGTATGGAATTCCAAAGTAAGAATCAAAACCATGATTTGTTGGAAGAAATTCTTCTTGATCTCCACAATGCCATTTGCCTATAATTTTTGTGCTATACCCTGATTTTTTTACAATTTTTGCTATTGTATCTTCTTCTGTATTTAGACCTATTCCTTGTCCTGGAAACAATACCCTAAGTCCATCAAAGGTTCCAAAACTAATCCTTTGAGGATAACAACCCGTCATTAGCGAAGCTCTAGATGGAGAACATACAGGAGAACTTACATAGAAATCTAAAAACTTTTTTCCCTCTTTAGCCATCTTATCTAAGGTAGGAGTTTTATTTTTTTTTGACCCAAAGCATCCTAAATCGCCATAACCGAGATCATCAGCAAAAATGATTATTATATTTGGGTTATTTTTTTTGGAAGTAATGATAGATTCCTATTTTTGATTTATAATTATCTTAGATTTTTATATTATTAAAAGCGAAATTTCTATGAAAAAAATACTAAGTTTTTATGAATTTAATTCTTTTGATTTATCTCAAGTTAAAGAAAATCAAAAGAAATTATCGATCGAGTGTAAAAAACTTGATATTATAGGAACAATTATCTTAGCTGAAGAAGGAATCAATGGAACTATTTCAGGAGATGAGGAAAACATTGATTTTATAAATGTTTTTTTATCTAAAATTGGATACAAAGCTAATATTAAAACTTCATTTTCAAAAAAAAATCCATTCAAAAGATTAAAAGTGAAAATACAAAATGAAATAGTTACTTTTAATCAATTTGGAAAATTTGCATCAAACACTGGTGATTTTATAGAACCCGAAGAATGGGATGATTTTATTCAAAGTGGAGATGTAAAGATTGTTGATGTAAGAAATTTTTATGAAACAGTTATAGGAAATTTTCCTAATTCTTTAGATCCACAAACTGAGACGTTTACTGAGTTTAAAGATTTTGTTGATACTGAACTTATTAAGTCAAAGCAGAAAAAAATTGCAATGTATTGTACAGGTGGAATTCGGTGCGAAAAAGCTTCTTCTTATATGAAAGATATTGGGTTTGAAAATGTGTTTCAGCTAAAGGGTGGAATTATTAATTACTTAAATACTAAGGATAAACATAATGGGGTTTGGGAAGGAGAATGTTTTGTATTTGATGAAAGAGTTTCCCTAGATTATGGTTGTGAAGTTGGTAACTTTGAATTATGTCATGGATGCAGGAATCCTATTGATGAATCTGATAAAAAGTCTATTTATTTTGAAGAAGGAGTAAGTTGCCCAAATTGCATTAATATTAGAAGTGATAATCAGAGGAACAGATCAAGGGAAAGACAAGCTCAAATGCAATTTGTTAAAAAAATGAAAAAAGCTTCTCGATAACATTAAAGAGGATTTACTCCTCCTTGAAAACAAAGATTAAACATCAATGCAAATACTGATACTAATAGAAGTGCAAATACACCACCAAATACTATTTTTGAAAAGAATATAATTAATTTTTTTTGTTTTTCTTCCAAATCAACTCGCTCGTATTACCTCTCCATTATATAAAAGAGTTTCTTTCCCTGCTACTACAGCTTTTTTACCATTAACAAAAACAAATGATATACCATCAGGTCCATTTTTAGGGTTTGTATAGGTAGCATTATCTTTTATTTCATTTTCATTGAAAATAACCAAATCTGCGAAATTATTTTCTTTTATTAGACCTCTATGTTTAATATTGAATTTTTTAGCAGGCATTTCAGTCATTTTATGTATAGCATTTTCAATTTTTAAGGATTGTCTTTTGTTTACATATTCATCAAGTATTCTGGGATAAGTTCCCCATGCTCTTGGATGAGGTTTTGATCCTACATCAAGTCCATCTGTACCTATCATAACCAACTTATGTTGCATTATTTCAACAACATCTTCTTCTTTCATTCCAAAAGCAGCGACTAAAATTTTATCTGAAACATCAATTAATTTTTCTACAGTTTCTTCAGTAGGAAGATCGTAAATATTTTGTATCTCTTCAAGAGTTTTACCTTCAAGACTTTCTTCTCCTGGAACAGAACATAGTAAAACTTCGTTACTAGTAGATTTACCCATTGGACTATATTTACTTGATTCATCAAAAGTCCCATTAATATATAAAGCTTTAAGCATTGTTGATCTTGCAGTATAGGGATATTGGTCTGCAGTAATATCAATTCCATTAAAATTGTGATTATCTATAATTTCTAGTGCCTTTCCTACTTTCCCCCAGTTCTCCTTTCCAACTGACTTTAAATGAGAAATTTGTATTTTTGTTCCAGCTTTAGTACCAATATTTATGGTCTCAGATATTGAATTGAATAATTTTTCTGCTTCATTCCTCATATGTGATACATAGACTCCATTATATTTTCTTAGAGGTTTAGTCAGATTAATAATTTCTTCAGTATTAGAGTACCTACCTGGTTCATAAACTAAGCCTGTAGAAAAACCTAAACAACCTGCTTCCATTCCTTCTTCTACAAGATAGATCATTTTATTAAGCTCATCTGAGTTAGGTACTTGCTTATTTACTTCATTTAAAATGGCTCTCCTTATTGTATGATGTCCAATTAGTACCCCGACATTGATTGATGCCGGATTCTCTTCTACGAGCTCAAAAAAATCTGCAAAATTATTCCATTTGTATTTAAGTGAATCTACCTCATATAATGCTGACATTTGTTCTTTAGCAGCTCCGTATGGTGAAATTCCAAATCCACAATTCCCAACAATCATTGTAGTTATCCCTTGGAGAATATTATGAGTGATTCTTCTTTCAGATAATATTTTAAAATCATCATGAGAATGAACATCTATGAATCCAGGGCAGACAATACTATCTTTGGCATTTATTGTTTCTTTACTTTCAGCATTAGAGAGTACTCCTATAGTATCTATTTTTTCCCCTATAATTCCTATATCACCTTTATAAGATTTTTTATTACTACCATCAATAATGGTTCCATTAGTAATTAAAGTATCGAACATTTAATGAAATTTTCCTCTACCAAGTATTGGTACAACTTCTTCTAATTTATTATTCTTATGTACGTAATAATTCTCATGAAGATTTATTGTTGTATCTGAATGCATTGGTCTTACCAATACATTATCTCCAATATTTATATCCACATCAGTTTCCAAAATACATTTACAATGTTCTTCAGATAAGCTTATTAGTTTTATACCCTTTGGGAAAATCACTTCTGGTAATCCCTGATCATTTGAAACCGATTTAAGACCACAATCAATTACTATTCTATTCTCTCTTTTAGAAATGACTGTAGTTATCAGTGATAGAGCTGGAGTAAAATCATTAAAAATCTTTAAATAATTCCCATCCATAAATATATATGACCCACATTGTAGCTCAGTAATTCCATCCATCTTTCCTGTTATATTGTAAGTTCCTGTTCCAGATGCAGATACTATGTTTACTTCAATTCCATTTTTTCTGAGTAAATTAGCAGAATTAAGAAGTTTATTCATAGCTATAGTTGTGTTATCTACTCTTTCTTCGTAATCACTAATGTTGACTGTATGCCCTTCGTAACCCATTACTCCTTCAAACTGTAGACCAGGACTATCAATAATTTTTTTCGCAAAATCAACTATCTCTTCAAGTTCTACTCCACATCTATCCATACCGACATTAACTTCAATGATGACACTTAAAACTTGATTATTTTCTGAAAATATTTTTGATAGCTGTTCCACATTTGACAAATCTTCCACTGCAATAATAATTTTTGATTTCTTTGATGCCTGAACTAATCTATTTATTTTTTTTGACCCAACTATTTGATTTGGGATTAATATTTCTGGTATACCATTTTCTGCCATGATTTCTGCTTCACCTAATTTTGCACAACATATACCTATTGCTCCAGCTTTAATCTGCTTTTTAGCCCAATAAGGACTTTTGTTTGTTTTTGAATGTGGTCGCATTGATACATTGTTTTCATTAGCAAATTTTTGCATTTTGTTGATATTGTTTTCTACTACGTCTAAATCAACAATTATGGAAGGCGTATCTATCTCTTTGATATTTATACCTTTTTGATACAATTCTTTATTATTGGACATCATTTCCCCTTTCAATAATATAAATAAGGTTTTTGGTAATGATATTTATTATTATCATTAAGAAAACGAAAAGAAATAGTTTTAAATAGAAAATTGAGTAATAATTCAAAATCATTCACAATTAGATTAAAAAGGATTTTAATTTTTATAGTAATAATTTTGCTTATAATCAATTTGGTTTATTTTAGACTTTTGTGAGCATGAAAACTACAAAAAGAAAAATAGAAATAATAGGATTTGGAGTGTTAAATAAATGAGAAATAAAATTATCATTCTTCTATTCATATTTATATTTTCTCTAATGAGCTGCTCCGGTGAAGAAGTTAGTTCTGATTCTGATACTGAAGTAAAAGAATATAACCATCATGTTTCAAGTTTTTCTGTATCGGGAGAGAAACTGAGTATTTTTGATCCAGCTTCAGAAATTGATTCAACTCAAGGGAAAAAATCCCCCAAGATAAATTATTTATTAGAATCTCAAAACCTTTATGT